>Ga0181401_1000433_pt1 | contig 17447 bp, 10 predicted proteins | sample 24SPOviralmetaG_FD_130130 | JGI IMG/M metagenome (GOLD analysis project Ga0181401, IMG submission 130130) | Marine viral communities from the oligotrophic San Pedro Time Series (SPOT) site, San Pedro Channel, CA, USA - 24 SPOT_SRF_2011-07-20 | ecosystem: Environmental > Aquatic > Marine > Strait...
ATTTCAAAACTTTCAAAACTTTTCAACAACTCTAATTCAAATTTTCAACAACTCTCTCAAAATGTCCTACACTCTCCATGCACACCCTTTCAACTATGAACTATCAAAGGAACGAACCATCATTCAACTTAAATATCTAACTTTCGGTAAGGAGTTTGAGAAGATATACGATGGATCGGAGGAGAATAACCACAAGGTATGGGACGAGGTGTACGGACATGGCAACGATGAAAATGCTGGCATCGGCATCAAGAATGTTTGCGTTGATGATATTGATATTACTGAAAACTTTTTGAAAGAACATTTCAATATTGACGGATGGACTGAAAAGAAACAACTACAAAGGGAGAACAAGAAACTAATGGATAGATTGCGAGATGTATCAAGGGAACTCAAAGAACAAGTAGAAGAACTCCAAGAAGCACATTTAGAAGAACACCAAAAGGTAGTAGAATTAGAAGAAGAAATTAAAGAACTCAAAAACTCCAACGCAGAGTGGATGTTTGACTGGGAAGGACAAATGGGTAAGTGTGCGGACTTAACAAGAGAAGTTGAAGAACTCAAATCAAAAAAGAAGTATCTCAATATGGATACACGATGCCCTCATATTCAAGGGGTAGAGTTGAATATGAACCTTGCCCTACAATGCTGGTTAGAGGGAAGTTGTTCTGACTCCTATGACTGGTATGCGGACTGGAAATGGGGAGAAGGTAAGGAAGCAATGTTCTACCAAGAACTATGCACCAAAGTTCAAAATGAAATGAATGCCTCCTACTTTATAAAAACAATTGATACTATCATTTACCACGAAACTTGTGAATTACTTGCGGAATATGATGATAAGAAATGGGTTGAATTTTACAAAGAAGAAGAAGAAGAAGAAGAAGAATACCAATGTGAATACGGAGAATGCCCCATCAAAGGAGAAGAAAACACCGACGTTCATGCGTTCGGTTGTGTTAGGTTGTGTAAGGAACACGGCAAAGGACAATGTGTAGGAACAAGTGAAGAAGATAATTGCTCTATTTGTGATGAAGAAGAAAGTGATAAAGAAGGAGGAGGAGATAAACTCTAAAATGTATTTGCCCCATTTGTAAAATAAAATAATTTGTAATTTAAAATAAAATGTTTTTGTTTTTTTACACAGGGACACAGGGGCAGTTAGGTTGAGCTCAAAAAAAATCTGACTCTTTTTTCACGAGATATAGTTTGAGATAGATATAACGAGGACTCTAATTATTATTCTAAATTGAATTTACCCCATTTGAAAAAGAAAGATGCCGACAGCAACTCAAAAACTACAATGGCAAAAGAAGAAGACAACCTATGCATGGGCAAAGTTTTACGAACTACAATGGAATATGATGCAACAACAGCAACATCAACTCGTAGTAGTTCAACAACAAATAGATACAACACCTACGGATCATCTCAAAGTTGCCTTTCTCAAAATGGCACAGGAGTTAGAGAAGAAATTCACTTGCTCTATTTGTATGGAGGAAATACCGACACTCAATACGGAAAACAAGGACTCAATAACTATTACTAAATGTGGACACATCTTTCACAAAGCGTGCCTTGATGCATGGTTTAATCAAGGAAAGGATACTTGTCCTATTTGTAGAATGAAGATAAAATACTAACTCTAACTCTAAAATGAATTTGCCCCATTTGTAAAATAAAATAAGTTGTAATTTAAAATAAAATGTTTTTGTTTTTTTTACACAGGGACACAGGGGCATATTCAAAATGAGCTCAAAATAAATCTGATTGAAATTTTTGGAGAGTTAGGAGGAAGTATAAATGATACACTGGTTCTAAACGCTTTTCAGTTCTCAAAACTCTTTTCAGTTCTCAAAACTCTCAAAACTCTCAAAACTCTCAAACTCTCAAAGATGGCACAATTGTCAGCAATGATGATGCAAACGAGTCAAAAGCAAAACTTTGCTCGTGACTGCACGATGGGAAAAATGTTGAGAGGTGGTTTGGGGCAAAAAGAATTTGAGGCACAAATACCGCAAGGACTCAAAGAAGGACTAAACGAGGGACAAGAAAAGGACGCTTTCGTAGGTATGAGGGTATTTTGCGATGCTTTCAAAGGAATGGGACTAAAAAAGGTAAAAGGTTATTGGGTAAAACTAATAGCAATGGCACGAGCATACCGCAATGCACACGGAAAGTTGTCAGAATGCATGGCAGAGGATATTAAGGGCATCACAAAGGACATTCAATACAAGGACATTATGGAGTCCTTTCACCTCATTACGAAAAAGATAGGTTCTCCTAACAAATGGTTAGATATTCTTATTACAATGTCAAAGGGGCATACTATGTATCTCATCACTCACGAAGGTAAGAAGGAGATGGAAGCATTTGCGGAAACACAAAAAGTATTACAACAACTCCGCAAAGTTGCGGTTGCCGTTGAAAAACACGCCTTTATTGAGGGACAAAACATTTGTATTTGGGATGCAATGAAATTCATTATTTCAACCTACTATGAACTCGACACCTTTATCGATATGGAGCATCCACGATGGAACATACCACGAATGACTGATGTCAGTGTTGAAAGAACTGATGCGGACAATACGAGAGTCCTTGACTCTTTGGAGGCAATTGCTACAATTTGCGATGTCACTATGCATCAGTTGGCGATGTATCTCCGATACGAATACGAGAGAGATAATATCATTGGAGGAGGTTCGTTTGAGGTAAAGAAGGAAGTTATTCAAGAATGGTTAGAACAAAACCCTTGCTAATTGTATTTGCCCCATTTGTAAAAAAAAATAATTTGTAGATAGATAATTGTGTACTTGTAATTTAAATTAAGTGTTTTATTTTTTATTTTGCCCCACCTTCTTTGAATAGTTGTTGTTTTGTTTCAACTGCTTCTTGTGTTTTACGAGGACGCCCTCTGCCCCTCTTTTCTTGTTGAAAACCTAACGGACTTCTATATACAGAATCTCTATCACTTAATATCCTTCTACCTAATCTTCTTAATGGTGAGTCAAATACTCCTTCGGCAAGCATTCTTCTTCGTGGTTCTCTTCTTCTTGTATCTGCTAATTTTTTATCTTCTGCCTCCATACCTCTTGTATCTCTCATTTCTGCTGGGGAGCGATAGTATGTTTTACCTTTTTTAGGTGTTTCATCTATCTTTTCTTCTTTCTTTGGGGCATCTGTATCTTCTGCCTCCATGCCTTTTGCTTCTTGCACTGCTCTTTTTGTTCTTCTCAACCTTTTTTGAGGTTTAGCTGCTTTGACACCAGTTAAATAAGGAACATTTTCAAAATGCCCCATTTCTGCTAATGATTGTTGACTTAAATTAGGAACTGCTTCTAATATCACTCTATTCAAATCTTTTAGGGCAAGAGCAAAACCACTTGGGTTGTCTTGTAATACAAGGTCTCCAGCTTGTTTGTAATATTCACTTATTTCATCACTAACACTACTATTGTAAGCTTGTTCTATTTGTTCGTCGCTCATTTTCAAATACAATTTTAGATAATTATAAATTTCAAAATCTTTATCACCTCCTCTGTAATTTAAAAATAATTGTTTCAATTCGGATCTAATATCCGGTTTAAATCCTTTACCAGTTATACTAACAACATCTAAATCTTCGACTTTGATAGGTTCAACTACTCTTTCTGCGGTAGGTATATTTTCTTCGTCAAATTGCCTAATATCATCTGTGGCAAATAGATTTTCTAATGTATCCATAAGTTCAGCTGCTAATTGTCCTTGTTGTATATTAGGATTATTTTCTGACGCCATAGAAACCGCATCATACAGAATATTTGCACCCTCCGGAGTTATATCTAATGTTTGGGGTATATTTCTTGCTCCTCCTCCTAATGCTTTGCCTTCTGTGCTAATATAAAACCTATTTATACGATCAACAAATTTACCTATAAAAGGGTCTGTTAATGTTTCTTGAATACCTTTTTCTTGTAAAATATCAACTGCCTTTTTGAAATCACCTTGAATTTTCTTATTAGTGAAGAAATCACCTAAACCACTTGCTAATCTATTTGCTATATCTTTATTATCATCAGTAGCAACATTTACTATTGTTCTACCTACTAAATTCATAATAACATCAGTTAAAAAGTTATTCATAAATACCCCTATTTCTTGTTGTTGTTGTTGAGGTGCTTGTTGTATCTGTGTTGCTTGTGATGGAGAAACAAAATTCAATAAGGCACTCATATCTGCCCCACCTTCTCCCCCACCTTCTCCCCCTCCTTCTCCACCACCTTGTCCCCCTTTTAGTGTATTATTTATTGCTTCTAAATCATCTTCTATATCTTGTAGTTCTTGCTCCTCCGGTGATGGTTCATCTTCGTCCGGATCTTGTATAGGTGTCACTATTTTTAAAGTGATACTGCATCTATCGTCTAATGATGGCACGAGATTACCAGTATCATCTACTATCTGTGTATTTATACTATTGATAGTCACATCACGAGTTATAGTTGCTCCATATGAAGCTGCGTAGGAATAAAAGAACATATTTGCTGAACTATAATTTAATAAGGCAACTCCTACTGAATTTAATCGTCCTCCTTGTGCCGTATATACCAGCGTATCAAGGGGTAAATCAGGACACACAATACGATAGAAAGGTGATTTCATATTAACTGATAATGATTTAGCAACCATTTTATCACTATCCGCCAGTATAGCAGCCGGTCTATTGTTATTATACCCCAATTGATAGAAAGGAAGACCGCTGTTTGTATTTTTAGTTGCTTGTGTCCCACTATTGTCTGTTATGATATTTAGAGAAGGCATTGCTGATATATTAGTTAAAGCATTTGTAGTAAAAGGTCTTACTGCTTCTTCTCTTGCTCTTGTATTGTTTATTCTGTTATATGAGTAATTTGAAAATCTATTAGCAAAACTATTATCCGCAAAATTTAAAGGAAAAAATTGTGAATAAGAGAAACCCATACGCCAAAGGCAACTTGAATAGTAGTTTGATTTTGTTGCTTCTACTTCTTGTGTACCATCAAAGAAATAAACATTAGAAATGTAAATACCAGCTTGCGAATCACTTATAAAAGGTATATCAATAAAATAATTATCCGCCTCATTAGTTATAGTATTAGGCATATGTAGGAATGATTTGAAAGTAGCATTTGCACTACAAACAATAAAATAATTCTGTCCTATCTGATCTACATTACCAGTTATTTTATTGAAAATTAGAGGGGTATGAAATGAGGAAATTTCAAATTTAGATAGAGAATCATTATAATTGAATGTAGGGTTAATTGCCCCAATATTCACAAAATTCATCTGATCCGCACGTCGTCCAGTATAGTTGAAATCATCTTTCTTAACGGAAGGGGCATCAGCGTTCATGGGACTTATATATCCGTGATCGAGAAGTTGAGGCGACCAACCTATCATTTGTAAAGATTGTTGTGTAAATAATGTTTTATCTGTTGTTGACCCATCGTAATCTTGATATACCTCAAAAGCACAAAATAAATCATTTGTAGAGTGTAGTTTAAAAGGAAATACACCTATATTTTCATCTACGCATTTTTGATACAAAGGATTATTTCTAAAATCTTTTTCTTCTAAAACATCAGCATATACAAACTCCCATTCAACTCTATTTTCGTATTTGCCCCTATTTACCCATCCATCTTGCCATCTTGTGAATACTTTTATTCTTTGCTCACCAGCTGTTCTTGTAGGAAAATTAGCAGGCACATTTCTAGTCGTAGTCATGCGAGGATAAATAACGCCTTCGTTTCTTTCACTGCCTCCACTATTACTATCATCTGTCCCCATTTGTCCTTGATGCCATAGATAAGGAAATGTTGCACCTTTTGTGCCAGTAGCATTTAAATCTATTGTTGAATGTGATGTATCAAGTGTACTATCATCAGTCCAATTCACATCTAATTTTACATAGAAATTATTCACGTCGTTCTGTATTTTAGTTCTACTTGTTTCTGCCCCAGTATATACCTCATTATATCTATAAAAATTTTTAATCATATCTAAATTTGTTTCATTGAATTTTAAATTTGTAAAAAGCATTGTGTTCTTCGGTATATCTGCGATCGTATTATCAAATGCCGTATCATCTTGCGTGGCAATTGTAATAGTTCCAGCAGAAGTTCCATCATTAACATTTATTAGAGGATAATTTTGTTCGTTTAGTGTTTGTAATTGTCCATCACCAGTGGCAATTGTATTATGCCCCAAACCACTTGTAGATAATGCTATATTTTGATTTGTAAATAAATCATTCGTTTCAAATGTAGCTGCTTTATCTGCTTGAAATAAACACCATCCATATGGGACATATGAATCTTTACCAGCACCATTAGAATTTGAGTATTGACTTTGAATTTGCCCCAAAGTATCTTTGATAGATAGTCGACCATTGCTTCCATCAAACTCCCAAGTTTTACCATTATCATTTGCCCACGCATCACCCACATTATCATACATTTTACCAATTGTGATATTTGCACTTTGTGTTGCATCAGTTTGATTTAAACCAGGTCCTAAATATTCCTTTGAGGGTGTAGTTTGAGTAAAAGTTGTTGTGCCGAATATTTGATATGAATTACCATACATTCTACCATCAATAGGCACAGAATAAGTATTACCGAAATCATTGACACTTTGACTTGTAGGATATGATATAATATTTGTTTCATCAGGCACACCTGCTCCTTGCCTTAACAATCTTATTACATTTCCTCCTCCTTTATCTAAATCTATATAATTTCCACCAGCATTATAAGCCCAAGAACCAGTTATGAAAGGTCCACCAGTTGAATATATCAATCTGCCCCTATTTCCTTCTTTATCTAAATCGTCGCCACCACCATTTTGATTTGCCCCTAAATAATATGTTATACCACCAACAACTATACTTTGAAAATACTCTTTATCTGTATCTATTTGAGGTAGTGGATTTGTTATATGTGTTGTGAAATTTATAGGATTGAATGTTGTTGTTAATGCCCCACTCGGTATATATGTAGCAGTTGAACCATCGGTAAATGTTTGCGTAAATGTTCCATTTGTTCCAGTATTTATATCAAAAGACCATTGCCGTTGATAAGGGGTTGCGTCGAATGGATAATATGCCGTTCCACTTATTGCTGTTGTATCTCCTTGTGGGTTATATCTATAATAAACTCTTTGAGGCAGATTTGAGGGGTTCGCCCAATATCCATCATAATAACCTATATTACCACCAGCATTTCCAGGCGTATCAAAAAACCTTAAAGATGAATATCCACCAGGCGTGACATTTGTAAAATCATTACCAGTTGAATAATCATATATCGCTTTTGATGCATCTCCATATGGATTTCCAGCAGAAAAGTCGAAATATTGTTGACCTGCTCTAAATAAATTTTTTACATTAAACCCAGCAGCTGCGATCGTTCCTATTGAATCACCAGCAATAGGTATTCCTCCTTTATATTTTGATAATTTATACATAGTCCATGTCGTTGTTGATGAAAATCCTTGAAAACACCAATAAGTATTGTTTGCATCACTATCATCATATAGCAAAGCAACATTAGGGTCGTGTCCGTTTAGAGTAGTAATACATTGAAATTCTGTGCCAGTATAGGATAATAAAGCACCTTTTCTCAAAATTTTCCATTGTCGGTTATTATAGTCAGGAGCATATGTGTTATTAGTTAGTGTTAAACTATATGTTCCGATAGATTGATTTTGTCTAATTGAATACATTTTATTATTTTCAGGATTAGCAGTATTAAAGAAACCACCACCACCATCATTGTTTTCATCTAAAATTGTATATTGTTCGTCAGTTTCAGTATCTTCTCTCAAAAGTGAAATATTCGTGACTTCACAAACGAAACCTGCTGGGAGTGTTTTCTCATATCCAAATTGTATAGAATCTGCCCCACTATAATCTGCTGTTGCGGTAAATGTTTGAGAATGGTCGCCATTTGTTGTTATATCCATATCATTTAAACCGAAAACTGCCCCACTTCTTACCATTATTTTTTTAATATAAGGTTCTGTCGTTGTGAGGGTGTTGAGTGTTGTGAAACTCAAAGTATATTTTGCACCTTTTTCTATATCTTCTTTCAACCAACCATATACAAAAAGATTACCAAAAGTTCCACCAGAAATCGGAAAAGAAGCAACCCAAGCATTACCTTTAAAAGGATTTAATGCCTCAATAAACCCCTGATCCAAAGCACTCGTAGGATTACTTGTCAAACCAGCTTCCCATTCATTTCTATTATTAAATGTTTTAACTAATTGTTCTGCTACTCTATTATATGTGCCTCCTAATTGATTATATCTATTCCAAGCAATAACCATTGATAAATTAGGGTCTGTCTGATCGACACAAAGTACACTTCTAAAATCTGCCCCATTCGTTTGAAAAGTATAATCATTGTTTCTCACAATTAGAATATCTCCCAAACTCTTTAATATCATTCCTCCATTAGTAGTTGCTTCATATACATTTCTATATACATCATTAAATATTTCATATTGTCCACTTAATCCAGTCGCAAGAATGATAGAATTATCACCAGCATTAGGCACAACTATATTTTTCGCCGGAGAATATAGATAATAATTTACCAAATCTCGTGTTTGTGGTGAGCTTCCTATTAATGTATTCCATACTATACAAGGGTAAGCAAGACGAATATTCTCTTGTGCGGTTTGATTAGCAAAAGCATTAGGGTTAAACCAATAGTGGTTTAATAAGTCATATGTTTCTGCTTGTGATAAAAGTGTACTTCCGTATTTCCAAAGATAAGGATTATCAACACAAAGGTTTCCGTAGATATGATTTGTATTTGAACCATATATATTAAAATTAGCATCAATAGATTTATATGAAAAACCATTCAATTTTGCTTGTGGTATGTTAGGATTAGGATTTTCGTTTGCATCTTGTTTGTAAAATGGGGCAGATGCCGGAGTTATATCTTCATCTGTTAAATTTTGATTTGTTTGTTGAAATGTCAAAGTCATATTATCAGCAAGAGCAGTAGGAGCAGTAAAACCAACATCAAATTCAATAGGCACTCTTTCAGTCATCAAATTTGAAACTTGTGTCGAAGGTTGCGGTATTCCTCCACTATCATATGAACGAACCCAACCAGTATAACCTCTATCTATTTTTGCGTATTTCTTACCATTTATACCCATAAAAGGATTACACTGATGCACCTCAGGTAATGTTGAAAAAAACTCGTCGCTTGAAACTCCACTCGTTGCCATGTATTCTTGACTTTTAGCAGTTAGATAATCTAATTTTATCTTTTCAGTTGCATCTGCCCCTTGTGTTTTGTCAGTGTTGAATTTTTGTTTTTGAAAATTTCCACTTGTTTGTCCTCTAAATACAAAAGGCAAACCAACACTATTTATTCCATTATTATTCATATAAAATCCTATTTCAAAATCACATTTATTATCAGTAATAGGGTTAGTGTTAGTTGCTTGTCCTCCATCAAATTGTATTGCTTGTGAATCTGCCCCTCTTACATTTATAATACTTGAATCTAAAATAACTTCTGTTCCTTTTTTGATATGTAAAGGGGGTATAGTGTTAATCCAATTATTTTTATTATCTGCTTCTTCCCCTTCTGCCTTCACTCTGACAGAATTAATTCTACCTAATTCTAATATAGTTGTTTTAGTCGACATCTATATAAATCTATATAATAAATAATGATAAAAATTTAAGAATAATTGCTTACAAAGTTTCCTTTATTGATAGAACCTAAACGAGAAACACATACATATAACTTCATACTCATATTTGCCTGATCGTCTGCTACGAACTTTTTGACATAGGTGAAATTAATAGGAGCGTCAGAAACCATAATTCCGTTAGAACCATTATTGACTCTTTGATGTGCGAAATTAACTCCCATGTATTGCTGACTTGCCATAAGTGCTTCTTGACCTACACCATTGAATACTTGATTTTTAGAAATTAGTTCATTTTCTTTTGCTTGATTTGTTGTTGCTTCTCCTAATGTTCCAGTTGTTCTACTACCAATTGCCGTGACTAATGGATAAGAGTTGTGGGGCAGAATACCAAATACATCTTCTAATTCACGAGCATAGTTGTTATTTTGTAAAGGTGAGTTATAGTAGTTGACATTGTTAATTTGTAATTGAATACTCTCTGACTTACTACCTCCAAAATCAGGAGCAGTGCAAAATACCCCACCGATTTTTTGTGGACTATTGTGAGCTGCTGTTGCTTGATTCTTACACATTAGAATATGTTTGATACGAGTATTATTGAAACCAAGTGTATTTTGAAATGTTTTTTCTAATTCACCACTTCCAACTAAACCAGCAGTTCCAGTATAACTTAATTCTACAACAGAATAATCCCCATACGGAATAACCAAACCATTACCACTTGCGGTTAATGCTTCTAATCTATTCATTGTTGCCATATCATAATACAAATGGTCGGACACGAAAACTGCCTTTGATGAGTCATATCTAAATTCACCAATAGAAGCATTATTGCCATCAGTTGCTACAAATACATCACGAGCATTATCAGCAAATTCAATCAAAAGTTCAACTTGATTCATACAGAATAAAGGTAAAGATGTATCAAACTCCGGAAACATTTGTTTCAATGATACACAATATTCAGGACTTTTACCAGCAGTTAAACCATTAGGAATTCTATGGCGTTCAGGACGAAGACCACTATCTAATAGTGTTTTAATACCAAATTTACCATTTTTAGTATTACCTTGTGTTTGTTTTTGATACTCCCAAACAGACCAACTGCCGTTTGTAAATTGCCCCACTTTTTCTCGTCTATCCATATCTTGATATGCGTTTCTCATAGCAAGCAAGAATGAAGCTTGTGATGTCTGTGCGATTGTATTACCATTGCACGATAATGTGATATTCTTAACTGCCCCAAAAATACCCCCATACATAGACATTGAGGTTGTTGCGGTTGTGCTATAAATAGGTAAAACTAATTTTGCACTATGTTGTAAAATACCCTTTTGTGGTAAGAGAAATCTTAAAAATTTGCCACTATCACTTGCTACGGCAGGTTCTAAAATATCAGTAGAATATCGGACGGATCGTCCACGTCCTTTATTTTGTAAAAGTTCCAATACTTCGTCAGGTTGTTGCATGCTTACAATTTTAAATATATATAAAATAAAAATAAAATAATTCTGTTATTTTTAAATTTAATTCATCTCATTAACCATACCTCCTTGTTTTCCTACTACAAGTCCAGCATTCGCCAAAGCATAGGTGTACATGCTATTTGCTTCTGCGGTAGTAAGTTGATTTTGAATTCTCAAACCATAAGTAGCTCTATTGAAATCTGCCCCAAATCCTAAATACATTTGATCGTAATTGACAGATACGAGATATAAAGGTCTTGTATCAGGCACATCTTGTTCGTTGAAATTTTTGATTTTCTTAACACCCATAATTTCCGGTGATTGTAAGCAAGATTGAATACTTCTAAATGGTTGTAAAGCATTTAAACCATTTCTACCTAACAATGATGGATACACACTATTTATAACGGCAACTCGTTCCGATACATTGAATTTATTATTATAACGGACATTTGCTCTTCGGTGTGAATATTCTAAAATCTCTTGATCGGCATCTGCCCCATTTTTAATTTTGTCAGTTGTGAAACTATTAGTTGTAAAATTATTTACATTTGCACTTCTAATAAATGTGGTAAATACACTTCTAACTGATTTCAGTGCCATATTTAGAGTTGTTGTTGAATCCGATGATTGTAAAATATTCAAGAAATTTCTATATAGAGGATATTGTAATTGTTCGTTAGATGGTGGCATAGGAGCTGACAATACTAACCAATTCCACGTCAAATTGACATCTTGAATGCGGTAAAAACAATCCCCAGCATTTGCCCCATATAAGAATAAATTATCAGGAGCAAGAGCAATATCTATAACAATTCCGCCGTAGCTGCTTAATTGAAGAGGTTTATCTTGAAATACCCCAGCACGAAGTGGGATACTACACGCCATATCACCATTTACCGCTAAACCTTCTGTATCTGCACGAGCAAATGCTAAATCTTTAACTGAAACATCGGATTTGTAGTCCATAAACGACTTATTTGCTGGGAGTGTAGCAGCTAATAATCTATTGTAATTTCTAATTTCAGCAATATTGTTATTTGTTGCTGAACTTGATACTCTTAATGTATGAATAATACCATTTACACCAGTTCTATCATCAATTAAACATGCACGAGCTCCTCCTATGCCTTGTGTATCTTGATTGTTGACATAAGTATCACCACCATTAGTATCTATAACTTGAAGCGTAAAGTTGAGACGAAGTGAATTGACATCAACCAATCTATCATTTACCGAACCTAAATTAAAGGTTATGTTATTTGCCCCAAAACGAAAAGAATAACCATCTGCTCTTACATTAATAGGGAATTGCTGTGCTTTTTCTATATGAGTAATTTGAACTTTTGACATTTTTTTTTATATAATATAAAATAAAGAAATATTTTAATTTTAGGTTTTTTTTAAGTGTATATGAATTATTCTAATACCATCCTTTGTTGAGGTTTAATTACAAGTGTCTTAATATGATGAACGAAGTTGTGTAGCAATAAGGCACGAGTTTGCACTGAATAATTTATATTGAGGCGAGTTTCTCCCTCCGCAGAGGAGAGGTCTGCTGTGTGTGGACGTGGAGCGAAACATTGCCCCAAAGCAAGGCAACCATCAATATCACTCAAATCTCTTGTCACATATCCACCGCAATGAAGGGCATCCGTTAGTTGCTTGATATGCGTTTGTCCCCATCCACCAGTTTCAGCACGAGTGTTATTATATCTTGATAAATCAACTTCTCTTGTAGGAACAAGTAAATTATTGATAATGAATTGATAAGTAAGAGGTTTAGTAGAATCATCGACAGGAGGACATAAATTATCTTTGAGAGGGTCAGATGCTTCTTGAATATTCTCCCATGCACTCAAAATCATAACAGCTTGTCTATAATTTGCTGGGATATATGAAGAAGTTCTCAAAGCATTAGCACTTAGATTTACCCCAAAGTGTCCGAAAGATGGATATGTGTACGAATAACCGCCACCACTTGAAACTGCTCCACTCAAAGAACTCATTTGATCGGCACTAACATCTGCCACACCGCAAATAATTTCTACATTTGACAAGTTAATATCAGGACTAGAAGTTGATGGTTTGACATAGATAATGGGGTCAGATGTGAGATTACCAGTGAAATCGGCAGCTGTATAGGTTAATCTTACACGATTGTTATTTGCGTCGACTTTACGAATAACTACTTCTTTTTCACCAGTGGATAAACCTAAAACTGCTGTGCATCCGTTATAAAATGGGGTTGTTAGTGAGTCATCAGCAGAATCAATAGAAGCAAGAGTGCCAGTAGCACCTACTGGGGCAACTTGTAATTCACAATCGACAGCTGCGTTAGAATTAAAACCAGGATTAATTGTAGCTGCTTGAACTTTGTAAGATGTTGCGGTTTCGTATCCTAAAACCTTTTGTTGCACGTTCTTTGTGCCTCTAAATTGAACTCCTTCCGGATCGTCCATAACAGATGCTCCTTGAAATCGTACACATTTATATACATCATTTTCTAATAATACTTCTACCACAATACCACCCAAAGCTGCTACTGGGAGAGGTTCTCTATTTTTTCCCCCTAAAATACCACTACAACTTAAAGGAATTAATACCTCAACTTCTAAATTTTCTTGTGTATTCGTATTATCATTAGGAACTCTTTTAGTTAGGGTATTATCCAACACAACTCCTAATGTATCTGCCCCACCATATAACCTTTTTAAGTTATTCATTGTGTCATTCTGTATATTATTAGCAAGGGTTCTACACAATATATTATAATGTTGTATTTGCTCCAAAATCACATCATCTCCAATCGTTTTAATTGTTAATTGACGAATTAATGCTTCTGCCCCAATCTTCGTATTTAGAGTGTATGGAAATTGATGTCCGATGTCAGTATTAGCACCATTATATCCAGTTTGCACGCCTTTGCCCCCAACATTGAGATTCATACGGAGGTATGTATTTGTCGGATCTAACATAGGAACACTTGCTCCATCAATGTAAAATTGTAATGTATCACCTTGTTTATAGGTGGATGCACGGACTTCTTGAATTCTAACATTTGCGGTCGCCATTTTTACTTAAAAATAATAATCTATAATATTATATAAGATTTTATATATTTTATTTTTAAATTAATTTTATACAAAAAATACCCCAATTCTCATACGAAGGACTTTTAACTTATTAAAAGGGCATGTATATGTGAAATTTATTATTAGTTTATTTATGACCTCCTCCCATAAATTTATTTTTTATACTTTAAATTACTACCTTGCTTTGCGTCGGTCGTCCCTTTTCTTTCTTCTTCTAATTAATTCATTAATTTCCGGTAAAGTACGCTTTTCTAAAAATTCTTTCTTTAAACCAGCTTTCAATAACATTTTAACTTTATCTGCTTTTGTTTTTACCCCTTTACGAGGTCCAGCACCAGGTTTCTTAATTCTTCCTCCAGTTTTGAATCTACCTTTATATGAAGAATATCCTTTTGTAATTTTTTTTCTTGTGAATTTCGCCGGTTTTTTAGGGTCTTTAACAATCGGTTTTGATGCATTTTTGCTATTATTACAAACGGCAATAGTTTTACCAGTTTTCAAGGTTATAGTAGAACAAAATTTCGCTTTTTTACCCTTATAATCTTTATTAGGTTTCGCAGGTTTTCGTGGCATTTCTAATGGTTATATAATTATAAATTATAAAAATCCAGCAACCGAAGTTCTTACATTTGAGGCAAATTTACCAGCATAATCAGGCGGATTTGCTAATGCTGTTTCTTCTGCTCCTTGTGCATCTTTTGTATCACTTTGTTCGTCCCCAGTTGAAACCCCTTCTGCTACTGCACTTCCTATTGTTGTGGCAGTTCCTACAACTAAACCAAGAATACCTAAAATTGCCCCAATAGGAGCACCAATTCCGGTCGCGTCAAGTGCGGCTCCAGCACCCTCAAGTCCACCTACTTCTGCGGCTGTTGCGACCGCATCAGTTGCCCCAGCAGCTACTTCACCAGCACTACTTGCTACATCTGTCACGGCATTTGTTGTATCTGCTACGGCATCTGCGGTTGAATCTACTGCTTCTTCTGCTTCACCAGTTCCAGTGAAATCGGCATCATCAGTTTCCGTAGAAGGTTGATTATCAGTTCCTCTTTCCGTTAATTCAATATCTCCACTTCCTCTTCCTGATGGTTGAGTTGAGGGGACTCTTCCAGCACCTAATTCTGTTTCAGGTATTTCGCCATCTGCTGGGGCAAGTTCCGTTTCTCCTACTTGTGGTTCTTGTTGTTGTCTTACAACTTGCATCACTCTATCTTTAACAGCACTACCAAAATCTTTAACACCTTGTAGCAAATCACTACCTCCAACCTCAAAAGGATTTTCTTCTAAACTAAATTCACCTATTCCTGTGGGTTGTTCTACTTCTGTGGTTTGATTTTCTATTACACCATCTAACCAATCTGTGGGTTCATTTTGTTCTGCGTCTGTCCCAAATGCTCTATCCATATCTTCTTGCGGTGGGTCTGTGGTGTCTGCTTCAACATCATCATTATCAGCATCATTATCAGCTTCATCACTTTCTTTTCCTTCTCCCTTTTTTCCTTCTTTCATTTCTTTAACTTTATCTTTGAAATCTTGAACTTTTTGTTTATATTTCGTCCACAAATCTTTAACACCTTTCGTTGCACCAGTCACACCTAATAATACAGCACCTCCTTTTTGAACTCCCCCTTCTACATCAATAGCACCAGTGTACTTTTCTTGAATATCATTTAAACTATCTTGATAGTCCCTTTCTATTTTTGAATCTCTTGTTGCTTTTATGCTTGCGATCGCATCACCAATATTAAAACTCATTTTTAAGTGGATATATAATAAATAAAGATATTAATCAAATGATATTATAAATTTACCAACTGATTTTTGAAACCCAAACTCATGGGGTATATCTGTTGTATCAATAACATCTTCTATATTGACATCATTTTTTCTAACTGATTTTGCTTGTTTTGCGATGATAGGTTCTCTATATTGAGGTTTTAAAATTTTGTAATAATCCCACATGCCTTTTTTTGAGAGTTGACTAACTTTATATAATGTATCACTTCTATAACATTCACCACTGATTACATCATTATCGACAAATGACATTTTACATTGTGTCCTCAACCTTTTCTTATACCAATATATATTAGTCCAACCTTCCTTTTCAAAATGATTGCGATCTAATTTATTTTTTATTTTGAGAGGGACTTTTAAAGTTATATATTTTTTAGGCATAGTGAATATTAATATAACAATATTTTATCTACCAAATGGACGACGCACCCCTCTATAATTGACATAAGGATTGAGAACACTAAATTTTTGAGGTTTATTATCTTGAACTGGGGCAGATTGTTTTAGAGGTTTTTTAGTAGATATTTGAGTTTGTTGAGGTACACTACCTCTTGCTGTATTTACTTTATTGTATGATTCCATAAACATATTTAAATTTTGAAAAAAGTCCTTCATATATGCTTGATTACTATTACCTTGTTGTTGTGGGGCAGATTCAACTTGAATAGGAGTTGCTCTTTGTTGAGATTGCGGTTGCACTGAATTTCTATTATTTTCAATTTTTCTTTTCAATTCTTCTTGTCGTTGTTGTTTCTTTTCTTCTTTCAATTGCTTCTTTGCTTTATTTCTTTCTGCTGTTATTTTTGCCTTCTTTGCCCTCATTCTTTCTAAATGAGCTCTTTGTTTTTCACTTAATACTTTCTTTTTTTTTACAACTGGGGCAGATTGAACTTGTTGAGGTTGTGGAGTAGGAGTAGGTTTTTGAAACATTTGTGCTAAATGGTCTTCTTCGTCCAACTGGGGCAAATCAAAATTTTCACTTTCCATAGTCACATTTTCTTCTTTCTTAACTTCTTCTACCACTTGTTCCACTGGTTTAATATCTAAAATATGAGGTTTTGTTTTAGTATGTATCATTTTTTTTTGAAAATAGAATATAATAAATAAATAGAAAATAATTTCTCTATTTTTAACTATTTAACTTTAAGTTATTAGCATTTGTGTTCTCGGTAATATAATACTAATTCAGTTAAACCTTGTAAAGCTGATATTGTTTCCCCATCTTGATTTGTTAATCTTACATCTAAACTTGTAAGAGGCAAAGGTTCTTCATTATTTAAAGAGCAATATCTCAAAGGCATTAGGGTAGATACATTAGATGCAAATGCCCCAACCATTTTTGAAAAACTTCCTTCACGAGCATTAGCAGTTGTACTATAATATG
>Ga0181401_1000437_pt1 | contig 17379 bp, 24 predicted proteins | sample 24SPOviralmetaG_FD_130130 | JGI IMG/M metagenome (GOLD analysis project Ga0181401, IMG submission 130130) | Marine viral communities from the oligotrophic San Pedro Time Series (SPOT) site, San Pedro Channel, CA, USA - 24 SPOT_SRF_2011-07-20 | ecosystem: Environmental > Aquatic > Marine > Strait...
AAAAATTATCCTTTGTTTGAGGCATGAGTATATCATGCCTCGCCCATAAAATGCAACCCTTATTTAAGATTGCTCAATAATTTATTTAGAGCCGATCCGGTGGCCTTTTCTAGTCCGTCTAGCTCATCAGTATCAATAGCCGCGCAGATAGCCGCGACCATATCAGCTTTAGATGGAGCCGCTTTTTTCTTGGCGGGTGCGGGCTTTGAGATATATTCAAAGCCTTCGCGCTTTGCTTTGGCTATGATAGAGCGATAGCCGCGATCAAGTTGTGCGCCTAGTGCTTTAGCTTTAGCCAGATCAAGAGGTTGAGCGGCTTCGATTTGTGCTACCATTTCGGCAGTGTAGTTAACGTCAGTCATAATAATATATCCTAGTAAGTAATTGAAAGTTTAGTTTATCAAAAAATAGATGCAATAGCAAGCACCTATCGCAGAGAAAAAAAGCACCATAGCAAAAAGGAATTTATTTATTGAGTCAAGTAGATTTTGCATAACGCGCCCTTTTCCGAGTTGATGCAAGCATTTTACAGGATTAAATTGCATTTGTCAAAGAACATTTTGTTATAAGCAAGGGGGCGGTTAGACGACTTGGTTATAAGCAGCCCGCGCGGGCTCCCCCACACGTACAACTCAAGAAATTTTCAAAAACGAAAAGGGTGTTACAAAAAAATTGTCATAAAACTGTCATAAAATTATGGTATAATTGTCATAATTCGAAATAATTCGAATAAGCGAAGGAGAATAATATGAAATTGAAGGAAATTTTATGGGGGCCATGGCAACTTACTGTATATTTGATCGCGGGCACCATTCTGTTTGCAACTTTACCAAGTGCAGATCCGTATGTGGAATATAAATACAAGCAAAGTCTTGACACGAGTTCAAAGACAAGTAAGTATTTGCGAGCCGGGTACAAGTTTGAAAATAATTTTTATGTGGAAAGTGGAAACGACTCTGCCGAAATCGGGTATAAGAAAATTTTTGGCAATCTGGTAGTGAAGGGTAAGATTGAAAGTACGAACGATTTTGATAAAAATGGTCTCGAAACAGAAGTAAGATACACATTTAAGTAACAATGTACCCGCTTCGGCGGGTATCTCTTTTAGATACTCGAAAATAATTCTTGACATTGTATGCCTGCTGGCGTATAATGAATACCTACGAAAAAAATTTCTTGACAACCAATCTCTATTTGAGTATAATTTCAAACATGGCAAAAGAACTAACTACAATTAGTCCAGAGGGGCTAGAGATAGCGAATAGTTATCTTCAATATGGAAACATTCGCGGTGTATGCGAATACCTTCAGGTACCAGAACAACGAGTAGTTGATGCGTTAAATACACGGGAAGTAAAAAAGTACATTGACACAGTGTACCTAGACATGGGTTACCGTAACAAGAATAACATCGGTTCCTTATTAGACGAAATGATCGCATCCAAACTAGAAGAAGCTCAGGAATCTGGTGTATACTCTAGTAAAGATTTAGCCGATCTACTACAAATGGCACATAAAATGCGAATGGATGAGATTAAAGCACAAGCTGACCTCGCCAAAGCAGAAGGGAGCAATATCAAAAACCAGACGAATGTGCAGATTAACGAGGCTGTACCATTTGGACAGGGGAACTATGGTAAGCTTATGGACAAATTACTCAATGGAACAGAATGAATCAGAACAATTTAAAGCAGACCTAGAACAATTTAGAGCAGTTCTTCCGACTGTCGCGAAGCTTGAAATGGAACTTGCTACACATGAAGTTCAGTGCGAGGAGCGTTGGAAGACTACCTTTACTAGGTTAGAAACTATTGAGACCACTTTACAAAAGATGGACTCCAGAATGTTATCGATAGGAGGAACTGTTATATTGTTCTTAGCGGGTGTGTTGGTGACCCTACTTACCACACTATAATGCTTGCCGAGATAGCTGCAGCAAATGCTGCCTTCTCCGTAATAAAGACCGCACTTAAGAATGGAAGAGAAATCTATGATGTGGGTGACACAGCTACAAAATACTTTGACAATAAAGCAGCAGTAGCTAAAAAAGCAAAGCGCGGAGGCAACAAAAGTGAGCTTGCGGCTTTTCTAGAGTTACAAAAGCTACAAAAAGAAGAAGAGTGGCTTAAAGAACATATGATTTATGCAGGCGATCCCGGAATGTGGGAGGCTTGGTTACAGTTTCAAGCTGATTGCAAACGTAACAGACAGGCGCAAGCTGCAGCGGCCCGCCGTAAAAAGTTAGAAAACCAGAGAATAATAGGAATATTCTTAAAAGCAATTGCAGCAATAATAGTAATAATACCTTTAGCAGGAATAGTCGTAAAGGCCCTGTTATAAGAGGGCACTAGCCCGAAGGAGAAAATTATGCCAGCAGGAAAAGGAACTTACGGAAAAAAACGCGGTCGTCCCGCAAAGAAAGGTAAGAAGAAAAAAGCTATGGGGTTAACCGCAAAACAAAAGAAACTGCCTATGGCACTACAAAAAGCCATTATGAGGCGCAGAAGAGGTAAAAAATAATGGATAGTTATAAGTTTGAAAGAAGAGGTAGGTTTTATTTTGTGTGTGATTGTGGAGCAAAACATAAGTTTACCACTGAAAAAGCAAGAGACGAATTTGCCGCAACTCAAAACTGCGCAAAAGACTACGTCAAAGAGCCTGAAAAGGTATTAGAGACTATTGATGCCACGGAAGAAGCGAAAATCACCAGCGAAGAAGAAACCAATACCTACAAACAAAAGACTTTATTCTTCAGTAAAAAGCCTAGTAAAGAGGAAGTTTAAAGTATACCCTTCGGCGTATGCAAATGCTTTTTTAGTAAAAGAGTATAAACGTCGAGGCGGTAAGTACCGCATGGGAGTCAAGAAATGAGTCTCAAAAAATGGTTTAAAGAAGAGTGGGTAGATATCTCCCGTCCAAAGAAGGGCGGAGGCTATGAGAAATGTGGTAGAGGCAAAGCAAAAAGCAGCAAATACCCAAAATGTGTTCCCAAAGCAAAAGCAGCTCGTATGACCGCAGCACAAAAGAAGTCTGCAATAAGTCGTAAGAGAAGAGCAGGAAATCCAGGTGGCAAACCCACTATGGTAAAAACCTTCGTCAAAAAGAAGCGTAAAGCACGGATGAGACGAGGTAAGAAATAAAGTGTCAAGTGGCACTTTATAGGAAGGCCCTTCCCCGGTATATCGGATTCATCTTACTAAGGGCAGGAAAATACGGAGAAACTGATGAAGTATTTAATTATAGTATCTGCACTAATTCTAGGAGCTTGCGGAACCATGAATGCAGCCATTGACGGCACGCAGGCAATGGTAAACAAGACTCTAGGCGGAGTAGGAAATACAGTAGCAGATATAGCAGTAGCCGCAGGACAAGACGTCAAAGGTGTCGTCGATTCCGGCAAGCAAGAAAAGGAGTAAACTTTATGCCAGCAAAGCGAAAAACGAAAAAGAAAGACTCAAGACTGAAACGGGCAGGTGTTAGCGGTTATAATAAACCCAAACGTACTCCAGGCCATGCTAAAAAGTCTCATATCGTTGTAGCTAAAGTTGGCACTAAAGTGAAAACAATTCGTTTCGGCCAGCAGGGAGCAAATACGGCAGGGAAGCCCAAGGCTGGAGAATCTGAAGCAATGAAAAAGAAGCGTGCATCTTTTAAAGCAAGACACGCTAAGAACATTGCTAAAGGCAAGATGTCAGCAGCATACTGGGCGGATAAAGTTAAATGGTAGATGACAAGAAGTTTCACCCCGCAGATACAAACGGCGACGGACAAGTATCCAATGTTGAACAAGAAATGTATCTGGAGTTCCGAAGAAAAGAACTAGAAGATCAAGATGCACAGCGTGATGCAATGCGAAAGATGACATGGTTTTCTCTTTGGGGAATGTTATTTTATCCTTTCGGTATATTCTGCACATCATTATTTGGTTTAGATAGCGCCGCAGAAATAATTGGTGATATTGCTCCCACATACTTTGTAGCTATCGCAGCCCTGGTTTCAGCTTTCTTTGGAGCCAACGCATATGCAGGGAAAAAATAATGATTGAACTTATAACAACTTTTTGGCAGTGGTCTATATTAATAACAATAATTATACTCAGTTATATAGTAAACAAACTTGATAAACCAGATCTGAAGCGTATTGATTTTGAGTATAAGAATATGCCAAAGATGCAGCCAGTGCCTATCGCGACAGCCAGTAAAGGTTTCTGGGGCGCAATACTAATGTGGTTAATGGGTACTCGACAGTGGATAGTCACAGAAGATTTTTATTATTCAATAAGTGGTCAAGGTTATAAGATTCCAGCAGGCTTTCAGTTTGATGGAGCATCGGTTCCTAAGTTTTTAGCAACATTTCTATCACCTGTAGGAGTATTGCTGATGGGTGGCTTAGTTCATGACTACGGTTATAAGTATGCCACTCTAATGAAGAAAGACGGTAGTAATATTGGTTATCAGAACCAAAAATATATGGATGGTCTTTTTCGAGACATCTGTATCGAAGTAAACGGCTTTTATGCCCTTAATTACCTCGCATACTGGGCACTGCGTTTAGCAGGGTTTGTAGCTTGGAACGGTCACAAAAAGAGAGGTACTCATGTTAAATAATCTCAAAGAAAAGAAAGATGCATTAATACTTATAGGCCTTTCCGCCGCAGTTTTACTGTTTGGAAATTTACTAGCCTGGGCTGGTATAGCCTATGGAATTTGGACACTAACACAAGAAGATTAATATGCCCGTTGAAGTAAGTAGAAGAGATATTATCTCTGATGAAATAGTTGAATTAAGATCTGAGACAAGGTTTCTCAAACTGCCAATAGCTCCGTATATGGAGTTATTGAATGTCACACCACTACCTTCGCAGATAGCAATTATCAATGCGATTAATAATCCCAAGTATCGTTTTGTTTCTGCCGCTGTCTCTCGGCGGCAGGGAAAAACGTATATAGCTAATATCATTGGACAGCTCGTGTCTTTGGTCCCTGGCTCTAACATCCTAATAATGTCACCTAACTACTCCCTGTCTCAGATCTCTTTCGACTTACAAAGAAACTTAATAAAACATTTTGATTTAGAAGTTACAAAAGATAACGCTAAGGATAAAGTTATCGAAATTTCTAACGGGTCTACGGTAAGAATGGGCTCTATTAATCAGGTTGATTCCTGTGTTGGTAGATCCTATGACCTTATTATATTTGATGAAGCAGCTCTTGCTGATGGCAAGGATGCTTTTAACGTTGCCCTGCGACCTACCCTAGATAAACAAAATTCAAAAGCAATTTTTATTTCTACGCCACGGGGTCGCAACAACTGGTTTTCCGAATTTTTCTACAGAGGTTATTCCGAAGAGTTTCCGGAGTGGTGCAGTATACGAGCAACTTATAAAGATAATCCACGCATGGCACAGTCCGATATTGATGAAGCACGAAAATCAATGTCCGAAGCAGAATTTAAACAAGAGTATGAAGCTGACTTTAATACTTATGAAGGTCAGATTTGGAAATTTAATTTTGAAACACAAGTAAAAGACTTGTCTCAGTTTGATACTACGAATATGGATGTCTTTGCGGGGTTAGATGTTGGTTTCAAAGATCCTACTGCAATGTGTGTAATTGCATATGACTGGGATGAGGACAAATACTATTTAGTAGATGAGTATTTTAATAATGAACGTACTACTGAACAACATGCAGTAGAGATACAAAAATTAATTGATCGCTGGGATATTGATTTTATCTATATAGATTCCGCAGCACAGCAGACTCGTTTTGATTTTGCACAGAACTATGATATTAGTACTATTAATGCAAAAAAGTCTGTACTTGATGGCATAGGCCACGTATCTGCACTCATTGACAACGATAAGCTATTTGTTCATCAAGAATGTAAACAGTCCTTGAGTTGCCTTGATGCGTATCAGTGGGACCCCAATCCCAATCTAATGAAGGAAAAACCGAAACATAACATGGCTTCGCACATGGCAGACGGTATGCGCTACGGCTTGTACTCATTTCAAACAGCACAGGTATCCTTCTAGCGATACCTAGTTAAAAATAGTTATTGACAAGTTACCCTAAAGCCGATATAATTCTTTAGATAAAAATTGAGGAATCAAAGTAAAATGCCTAAGCTAAAACGCGATGTAGTAAAATATGTACGAGATAAGGCAAAGTCTAAGTATGCAAAGGGTTCCTCTTGTGAGATTTGTGGTGAGACAGAGCAGTTAGATTTTCACCACTTTTACAGTTTAACACCTTTGTTGAATCAATGGTTAACAAAGAACAAACACAATCCTGAGTACATACAAGCACTTCGGGATGACTTTATAGAAGAGCATCATGCTGAGCTATACGACCACACAGTTACGCTGTGTCATACTCACCATTTAAAACTTCATTCAATTTACGGTAAAGACCCTGGGCTTGGAACAGCAAAGAAACAAATGCGCTGGGTAGAGATTCAAAGAGAAAAACATAATGGCATGGTATAATAATTTATTTAGTAAGGAACCCGCCGATGTAGAGGAGAAATTGAATCCTGCTCAACAATATATGGGCAAAGAAACTGAATCGTCAAGAGAGCCTAACTTTAGCTATGAAAGAGCTTATGAAGACTTAGAAATTGTTAATCGCGGCGTAAATATGATCGTTGATGATGTATCTGAGATTCATACTTTAGTATCGCGCAATAATGCTTTTAGAGGTGTAGTGCCTGGAATTAAAAGATCTAAAGTGGAGACTCTTTTAAATAAGTCTCCTAATCCTTACCAGGATATTAATAGCTTCAAACGCAATCTAGTAACTGACTATCTTATAGACGGAAATATATTTATATACTTTGATGGTGCTCATTTGTACCATTTACCTGCAACGGATGTAAAAATTCATTCAGATAAAGAAACATATATTGAAAAGTTTACAATGCATAATGTTACGTTTGCTCCAGAAGAAATTATACATATTAAAGAAAATTCTTTTCACTCCATTTATCGTGGAGTTCCACGGTTAAAACCTGCACTTCGTACTATGGTTCTTATGAGAAATATGAGAGCCTTTCAAGATAACTTCTTTAAGAATGGTGCGGTACCGGGATTGGTGCTCAAGTCACCTAATACGCTTTCTGAAAAGATTAAAGAACGTATGATGGTTTCCTGGCAAACAAGATATCGTCCAGATGCTGGCGGCAAACGCCCTCTTATTCTAGATGGCGGAATCGAAGTAGATAAGATTTCAAATGTAAATTTTAAAGAATTAGATTTTCAATCTGCAATTTCAGAAAATGAAAAGATTATTTTAAAGGCGTTAGGAATCCCTCCAATTTTAATGGATTCTGGTAACAACGCCAATATTCGCCCAAATATGCGACTATATTATTTGGAGACTATACTTCCTATAGTTCGAAAAATTAATTATGGACTAGAAAGATTTTTTGGTTTTGAGCTAAGTGAAGACATTACTAATATTCCTGCATTACAACCCGAGTTACGAGATTCCTCAGCCTATTATACTTCTTTAGTAAATGGCGGAATTATCACTGCAGCTGAAGCTCGAGAACGACTAGGCTTCGAGCCTATAGAGGGAACAGAAGATATTAGAGTTCCTGTAAATATTGCAGGCTCTGCAGTTAACCCAGATGAGGGTGGAAGACCCTCAGAAGAAGAAGGAGAATAATAAATGGCAGTTCGTCAAAAACAAGCAATTATAGATAAGGCAGTAAAACATTTTTCAGACTTTAATCTTCCTTTAACTATTGATTATAAGTCTTATGCTCAAATTATAGGTAGAGAAGCTATTTCTCCTATATCTGTAAAAAGAAGTTTTAAAGCATGGAAGTATCTTACTCATGCTCTTAAACTAAGGCACCCAGAGCTAGGAAAAGCTCCTACGCCTAAGCCAGCGCCTAAGCCTGCTCCGGAGCCTGCTCCAGAACCTAAATCAGTGCCTAAGCCTAAAGCACCAAAGCCTGCACCTAAGGCTGCGGTCAAGCCTGCTGTTAAACCAGCAGTAAAAAAGGATTAAGATATGAATAAGATCTTTAATCTTACGTCTACTTTCAAGACTCATGCACAGGACGATGGTTCTGTAATGATTCGTGGATTCGCAAGTACAGCTGACTTTGATCGCGCGGGTGACTCCATTTCGGCAGAAGCTTGGCAAAAAGGTGGACTAAGTAACTTTGAAAAGAATCCAATTATCTTGTTTAATCACGATTATGACAAGCCAATTGGTCGAGCTACAGGTCTGAAAGCTGGCCCTGATGGTTTGGAGTTGGAATGTAAAATTAGCAAGTCAGCACCCGCTAATGTTGCAGAACTAGTTAAAGACGGTGTTCTTGGGGCCTTTTCCGTAGGTTTCCGAGTCAAGGATGCTGATTATATTAAGGAAACCGACGGACTAATGATTAAGGACGCTGAATTATTCGAGGTATCAGTTGTATCTGTGCCCTGCAATCAGTCAGCTACTTTTTCGCTCGCGAAGTCTTTTGACTCAGATGCTGAGTACGAAGAATTCAAAAAAACTTTCACAAATCGTGTAGATCTAGCAGGTCAGTCTCTGGCTAAGGATGAAGTTATTACTTCGGGAATAGCTAGTGACACACCTCAAAGCGCGGACATTAATTCCGCAGATCAGGAGATCAAGATGGATAATCAAAACATCGACTTGGAAGCTTTTGCAAAGAAGGTAGCTGAAGATACGGCTGCTAAGATTGCTATGAAGCAAGCCGAGCAAAAAGCAGCTGAAGAAGCAGAAGCAAAGGCAGTAGCCGAAGCAGAAGCTGAAAAAGCACAGGCTCTAGAAGCCGAAAATATTCGCGTCAAGACTGGCGTAGAAACCGGCGTTGAAGCTCTTATGGCTGACGTACAAAAGCAGCTTAATGAAAAAGACGCTAAGATTGACGAAGTTATTGCTAAGTATGGCAAAGACCTCGAAGAAAAGAATGCTGAAATCACTGCTATGCAGAACAGCAAGAAGTCATTCTCTGACCGCTCACAAGGCGATCTGACCAAGTTTGGTAAAGAGTTTATGACCGGCCATATGCTAGGTGTTATGACTGGCAAGGGTTGGGATACTAAGTATTCTCAAGATCTTTTCGAAAAAGCTGGTATTAACTATGCGGCAAACGCTGCTGGTATCGCACAAGGTGTTTCTACTCAAATTGAGAAAGAAATTATGCTAGAGCTTAAACTAGCTCAAGCTTTCCGTGAAATTACTATTAATTCACAAACTCAAGTATTGCCAATTCAAACTGATGCTGGCGCTGCTGCTTGGGGTAGCAATGCTGCTACTGGCGGTAACTTAGAAAACCTTCCACAAGGTAATGCTAACCAGTATAATGCTGAGCAAGTAATCCTGAAAGCTACTCGTCTTGTTTCTAGTACTTTCATGGATAACAACATTGACGAAGAAGTTCTTGTTAACTTGATGCCTATGTTGATTGAAGGCGTAGCTCGTGCACATGCTCGCGCTGTAGATAACGCTATCATTAACGGTACTGCAGGTGGTTCAGAAGGCTTTAACGGTCTAGAAGCTCTTGCTGGTGCTAACAAAGTAGACGCACTTGACGCTGTAGGCGGTACTGGTGTAGATACTGCCGTAACTGCGGCTGAGTTCCTTGCAGCTCGTAAGCTAATGGGTAAGTATGGCATGATGCCATCAGACCTGGCTTATGTAGTATCTCAGGCTCGTTACTACGACCTAATTTCTGATCCTGCATTTGCCGACATCACTGATGTAGGTTCTGATGTTGCTACTAAGATTACAGGTACTGTTGGCTCTATTTTCGGCACTCCAGTAGTTGTATCTGATCAGCTTGAAGGCGATGGTGCTAATGGCGGTACTGTAGGCTATGCGGTTAACATTAAGAACCACGTAATCCCACGTCTACGTGGCGTGTCTATTGAGCAGGACTACGAAGTAATGAACCAGCGTAACGTAATCGTTGCTAGCCAATCTCTTGGCTTCAACCAGTTGCGCGCTAACAATGGTACTACTGATGTATCTGTTGTTAAGCTGGTACGTACTGACACTTAATAGCTAAAAAAGCGTAAAAAACGAAGGGGAGATTTTCTCCCCTAAGTTTTTACTAATGGACTCCTAGATGGCAAATCTTATTACACTATCAACCTATAAAGATATGAAGGGTATAACTTCTAGTACCCATGATTTTGTATTGAGCACTCTTATTGAATCCGTGAGTCAATTAGTAAAAACTTATTGTGGTAACTCAATTGTTGATTATTATGCTACTAATAAGGTTGAAGAGTTTACTTTAAACTGGTCTACTAACGTTGTTCAGTTGACCGAAGTGCCTTTAAACACCGTAGTAAGTGTTGAAGAGCGCACTAACTTTTCTTCTCCTTATGTGTCTTTAGATACTTCTCTATATTATGCAGATACTTCCACTGACAGTATTTATAAAGTAGAAAATAGTTGGCCCACAGGCTTAGGCTCTGTAAAAGTTACTTATACGGCAGGGTACTCAGAGTGTCCTCTAGATTTAAAACTCGCAATAGTAGATTTGATTACTTACTATTTTAAAGACGAACATAAGTCTCGTCAGACTATTGCCGGTGCAAGCCTCCAGAATCAGTCGTCTAGCAGTATGGCAAATAACATTGCATTTCCTGATCATATTAAACGCGTTTTGGACTTGTATAAAACCTTTTAATGTCTAATAGATCTTTTACAAAGGGTTTCTCTAATAAGGTATTGGAGTCTTTGGAACGAGATGTAAGACGCCAAGTACAAAGACAAGCGGGCCAACTTTTGATAATACCTGGACCTGCCGAAATTAGAAAAGCAATTACAGATACTTTTCAAGGGCAAGCAGTAGAAATAAAAGATGGTACTATTACAACAGCAATAGAAAAAGCAAGAAAAAGAGCAGAAGGTTTTCAAAATTTATACAAAGCTAGAGACCCTGTACGTTTTGATGCAATATCAGTAAAGTTTAAGCAGATAGTACCGCTACCCAGTATCATATTAGGAAAAAATGCTTTTATAGTAACAAGTTTTTACTACTCTGTAAATCAGATAAAAAGAACTATACTAGACCATATTGAAAGACAAGCTGGTATTAGCAAAGACCAAAGAAGACAATTAGCAGGAAATATACACAAAGGTCATGGTATGCGAGGAAGCGCAGTATCTCAAGTACAGATAGCTTCCAGTATCGCCGGAGCAACTTCTGAGCAAAAACAAATATTGCAAGACAATTTTCAAGCGTACTCTAAACAGGCAGACATACCTAAAAGTATAAGACATGAAATTTTAAAGCTAGTTAATGTTCATGATCAAATGGTAACAAGTAAAGGGGCTTTAAAAGACGAATATTTTTCTATTGTAGAGTTTCAGTTTGGTAAAGAAAATATAGGTGTTGATGCTGCTTACGAAAAATCAGTTTTACAAACTTGGAAGCGTTTCGTATCTAGTGAATTTACAGCGGACGATATGCTAAATCAAAAAGGTTCTGGAAGCCTTTTGGACAAAATTGAAGATAAAGTAATACTTGAAAACCTAACAAAAGGTAAAAAAGTAGTAGCTACAAAACGCAAAAAACCTGTCAAAAGTAAGACAAAAAACAAAGTTAAAACTAAAGGCACTAAACAAAAGACAGGAAAAGTTAGCACGAAAGCTGGAGGCTCTCGTAAAAAGCCTAGAGCCGTTAAAGGTGTTTCAGCTAGCCCTTTAGCATTGATAGGAATTTTAAATCAAAAATTACCCGAAACCGTAAGAAAAAACATGGATCCTCCCGCACTAGAGAATAAAACAGGTAGGTTTGCAGATAGTGTAAAAGTAACTGATATAGCTCAAACGCCTCAAGGGTATCCTAGTATCGGATATACTTACAGAAAGGACCCTTATCAAGTATTCGAAGACGGAGTAGGTGCACCTCCTTGGGCTAACGGACAAAGAGATCCAAGAGAGTTAATTGACAAATCTATCCGAGAAATAGCAATCGGTTATGCAATCGGAAGATTCTACACTAGGAGACTATAGTGGCAGCAAGAGACTATACAACAAGACGATCACAGATACTAGCAGGTTTAGTGACTGTACTTAAAGGTATTAATGGTTCCGGAAGTTTTAGAATGGATTTAAGTAATAATGTATCTAAAAGACTTTTATTTTGGGACGAAGTAGAGGACTTTCCCGCAGTCCACTTAAACGCAGGAAGCGAAACAAGACAGTATCATGGTGCAGGACACAAAGATAGGTTTTTATCTGTAACACTAAGATGTTATGTGAATGCGGAAGATGCGGTTGAAGAATTAGATAAACTACTCGAAGATGTAGAGACAGTCTTAGAGGCAAACTCTAGACTATCTTATTTCGATTTAAATGGTGTAACTCAGTACACCCAACAGATCACAATCGTTAGTATAGACACTGACGAAGGTGTACTTGAACCTTTAGGCGTAGGAGAAATGCTTATTGAGGTTCGATACTAGAAAATGCAGGCACGAGCAAACGTTCACGCCCTAGCCTTTTCAAGACAATCATAGGAGATTAACTATGGCACAATTATATTTTAGTAGAGACGTAAAAGTCTACATACAGACCGCCGCCGCGACCTGGCAGGTACCTGTACTAGATGGATATTCTTTTTCACAAGGGACAAACTCAGTTGAAGTAACTTTAGCAGAGATGTCGGGTTCAGGTAACGCTAGTAAGCGAGGCCGTAAACTTTTTAATGACTCTTTGGCTCCGGCTGAATGGTCTTTTTCAACATACGCTAGACCTTTTACAGCAGCAGGCGCGGCATTAGGACAACATCCAACTCATGCTTCTACAGCAGGTACAGGTAGTGCCGACGCAGCAGCGGAAACTCACGCAGTAGAGGAGGTTTTATGGGCACTAGCAGCAGGCGCGGCAGTTTATAATACTACTGACAGTACTTATGAAAGTGCTGGTGGGGCCGCTTATACTACCCCGGGTGCAGGTACTCAGGCTATCAGCTTTGCTCAGTCAAATCTTTCAGCATTAGGAACAGCTACTATCTGGTTTGAATTGCCTGCGGATGATGGCACCGATCCAGCAATTTATAAAATCAATGGATGTGTTGTAAACGAAGCTACAATGAACTTTGATATTGATGGTATTGCTCAGATTGACTGGTCTGGTATGGGTTCAGAAATTGAAGAATCTGATCAAACTGCTCTCAACACAGCAATTGCAGTAACCGGTTCAGGTATTTATATCGATGAAGGTATGGGATGTGATGTAACAGGTAACTTTATTCGTAATCGCTTAAGCACTATGGCACTAACTGCATCTAATACTACAATATTCCCTGGAGCTTCAAGCAACGGTGTATACAGTATTGTATTGACTGGAGGAAGTATTACTATCTCAAACAACATTACTTTCCTAACTCCTTCTGAGCTAGGATGTGTAAATGTTCCTCTTGGACACGTTACAGGTTCTCGTACTATTTCAGGTAACATTGATTGTTACTTAGATAATGAAGGGATTGCAAGTAGCGGCGAGTTGTTCGAAGATTTGACTAGCTCAGCAGCACGTAGCCTTGCTACTAATCAGTTTGCACTTACTTTAAATGTGGGAGGAACAACTGGTCCTGCAGTATCTTTTGCTATGCCAACAGCTCACCTTGAAATTCCATCACACGACATTCAAGACGTTGTATCAGTATCTACTTCTTTCCATGGTCTGCCTAGTACAATTTCGGCAGCTGATGAATTAACAGTTACTTACAAGAGTTAATAGCTAGTAAAAAATATTTCTTGACTTTTTTGGTGAATTGAAATATACTATGTAATAGAAAATCGAAGCAGGGGTGAATTTTCACCTCTGTTTTGTTTCCAAACATTAATAATAAGGATTAAAAAATGAGCGACAACCCTGTTTCTTTAGCTAGTCTCATGACTCCTAGCAAAACTGTAACATTAGACTTTCCTGGATACGCTGGCATGACAGTAGACTTATGCTACCTAGCCAGAGAAGAACTAGTAAAACTTCGCAAAAAATGTGTCACTACAAAGTTTAGCAAAAAAACGCGTCAACCAGAAGAAATTCTGGATGAAGATAAATTTCTACTAGAGTATTGTAAAGCTGTTATTAAAAGTTGGTCGGGCCTAAAATATCGTTACCTAGAAGAGCTTCTTTTGGTAGATGTATCGGCTTATGACTCCGATGATGTTTTACCTTTTACCCAAGAAAATGCAGAGCTTCTGATGAAGAATTCTAATGATTTTGATACTTGGGTCACTGATACTGTAGGCGATTTAGAAAATTTTACTGGGAACAAGTAGGCGAAATAAAATCCCTACTTGAAAGATACATAAAATCTTCCTCCCAGATAAGTGTAGAAAAATACTTACTAATCTGTGAACAATTAGGGCAAGAGCCTGATCCTCGAAAGATGCCACCAGACCCTGCGGATTTTCCGCACGAGGTCCATGTGGCATTTTTTATATTTGGGTTTTTATCAGACGTTTGGGACGGGATGTCAGGAACTTATATGGGAAAGGATTGGTCTCCCATAGAATACTTTTTTAGTTTGTATGATGTTCAAGAACCCCAAGTTATACTACAAATCATGAAACTATACGAAAGTACTATAATGGAACATAAAGCGGAAGAAGCAACTAAAAAACGGAAAGCAGAAGAACGGAAATCTGCGGGCGGTGGAAAGCAGTACACCCATAATGTGAAAGGCTAATGGCAAAAAACGAGATAAAAGTTGGTTTAAAAGTAGATGACAAAGGTAATCTCAAAAAAACAGCTAGCAATGCAAGAGCTGCGGGTAAAGAACTAGATAACGCTACTTTTGGAGCCGATCGATATAGCAAGGGTCAAAAAGGCGTAGCCCAGGCAACTGCCAACAGTACTAAAGCCTTTTCAAAAATGCAGGGCGGTATGGGAGGAATGGTAGGTGTTTATGCTGAAATTGCTTCTCGTGTTTTCGCATTAACAGCAGCTTTTCAGTTTCTTAAATCAGCCAGTGATGTTACAAATCTTATTGCAGGTCAAGAAGCCCTAGGTGCTGTATCCGGTGTAGCATATAAAACACTTACTCAAGGATTAAAAGATGCAACCGATGGTCAAATTAGCTATTCCGCTGCCTCTAAAGCGGCTGCAATTGGTACTGCCGCAGGTCTCAGCCCCGATCAATTAAACAGGCTAGGTAAAGCAGCCAAAAATACGTCCATCGCTCTAGGCAGGGATTTAGGAGACTCTTTTGATAGGCTTATTCGAGGTGTTACAAAAGCAGAGCCAGAACTGCTAGATGAATTAGGTATTATTCTTAGATTAGAAACTGCAAAGAAAAACTATGCAGAGCAGATAGGCAAAACTGCAAATAAACTAACTCAATTTGAACAATCTCAAGCAGTTGCAAATGAAGTACTTACTCAAGCAGAGCAAAAATTTGGGGCAATCGAAAAGATTATGGACCCTTCCGCTGCTTCTCTAAATAGATTCCTGGTTAGTTTTGATTCTCTTTTAAACAGTATAAAAACAGGAGTTACGACCGCACTTCGTCCTGTTTTTGACTTTCTATCAGGAAATACTATAGCCCTTAGCGCGGCTCTCCTACTTTTAGGAAAAAGTGTTCTTACTGCAATATTGCCTAACTTTAAAGAAATGGGTGAAGCATCAAGAGACTCCATGAAAAGAGCAAATATGGGAGTACTTGAACATCAGGCGCATTTAGAAAACCTTCAAAGAACTATTGAAAAAACTCGAACTACCATGGGAGATGATAGGACTCAGGCCACTGCGGCGGCTCAAAAAGCTTTTGGTAAAGCAGCTCCTACAACCACCTTAAAAGGAGGCGGTGCATTAGACTTTTTAATGGGCTCATCGGATACAAAAAAAGCACAACTAAATGCAGATAAAGCTCTGAGGCACGCAGAAGAACAAATAAGAAATAGTACAGAGAAAAGAACAGGAATGTTTAAACACATGAATGCTCAACAAGTAGCAGACATGAGAGCCTCTTACGCAGCTCGCTCCAGAATTATTGCACAAGAAGTAACTATTCATAAAAAAGCAGCAATGACCATGGGACAGCATATGGATGTGCTAGGGGCAAAGGCAAAAGTTACATTTGCTTCTATGAGGGCAGGCATGGTAAGCGTTGGCGCTGCAGCAGCTACATTAGGGGCAACTTTAATGTCTTTCTTGGGGTGGCTAGGTATTCTTGCTATGGTAGGCTCAGCCTTATATAGCGCATTTAGAGCCATATTTCCGGTACCTGAGGCTATAAAAAAGGCAGAAGAGGCAGCAAAGAAATATATTGATTCAGCAAAAACTATAAACTCTGAACTTGAAAAAATGGCAGAGGTTACTCAAAAAGTTAATCTTCAACTAGATGATTTAACAGCCCAAAGAGGCGGCATGGCAGGACAGTCTAATATAGCCGCAAGACTACAAGAAATTAAAGAAACTAGTCTTGCTCTGGGCGAAAGCAGCAAGCAGGCTGAAAGTTTACGCACACAATTTGTATTTACTATGGTAAATTTGAGTAAAGGAATAGGTCCGGAATTTATAAAGTTTGGAAGATTAATGCTTGATAATCGCAAACTAACCGCGGAACAAGCAGCTGAATTAGTAAACTTAACGAATAAATATGCAGAGTTCGGAGCAGCTACAAAAGCTTTACCCGGCCTAATTCAAGAGGTGAATAAATCTTTAACTGATATTACGGGCTTACCTAAAGATATTAATCCTTTGGCTGAATTAACTAATAATGTGCAAAAAGCAGCCGAAGCTTCTGCAACTGCCCTTAAGGGTAGTGCAGCGACTTTGTCAGAATTACAAAGAAAGTTTAATAAAACAGTAGGAACTGTAAACGAACGAGACGCAGGGAATAATCTTCTAAAGCAGCAGGCCTTTTTTAAACAACAAGAGCAACAAAATGCTTATTTAGAGGAGTTCAGTACTAGATTAACAAAGAGCACAAAAGAAATTAACGAAAACCACGAAAAAGCTATAGCTCTTAGAAAACAGGAAGTAATAGAAAAAACCAGAGGTTTAACTATTGATGACCAAATAAAAAATGCAAGTTTAGAAACTCTAAAATTACAATCAAAAATATTAGACGCAAGAAATGCTCAAAAAGTTGCACAAGAGTCCTTCAAGGCGGCAGAGAAGAAAGGAGGCGAAGAGGAGTTAAATAATGCAAAGGCTGGTTTAAGCGCAGCTGATGCAAAGCTAGAAATGCTCGAACATGAGTTAGGCATACAAAAAGAAATAACCGATGAAAAAATATCTAGCCTAACTATCGAAAAAGAGCTTCTAACTATTAGAAAGGGTCTTAATCAAGTAAATATACACGGATTAAAACTTGCAAGAGAGCGAAAAATACTGGAAGCAAGTATTACTGCTTTCGGAGGAGAAAGAGCAAAAATTTTAA
>Ga0181401_1000441_pt1 | contig 17279 bp, 11 predicted proteins | sample 24SPOviralmetaG_FD_130130 | JGI IMG/M metagenome (GOLD analysis project Ga0181401, IMG submission 130130) | Marine viral communities from the oligotrophic San Pedro Time Series (SPOT) site, San Pedro Channel, CA, USA - 24 SPOT_SRF_2011-07-20 | ecosystem: Environmental > Aquatic > Marine > Strait...
ACCAATCCACCAACGTAATACTAATTTTGAACTTAAAGTGAAAAGCAATTTCCCATACCCTGTATCGTTGGTATCAATGATGTGGGAAGGTAACTATTCCCCACGATTTTATAGGAGAGCTTAATGTTTAATCCAAAATATAATCTATTAGAAGAGCAGCTTGCAACATCCGGTATTGAGTTAAATAATTTGCTCTGTGATGTTTTTACCGGTGGTGCTTGTAGTGCTAACGATGCTGCAAGAGACGCGGAACAAGGTCAGAAGGAATTTAACCAAGAAGTTGCTGATCGTACTAATTTATATAACGATGAATTAGATGCAACAGATCGTATAAATTACGAAACGATGCGTGATTTTTCGTATGAAACTGATTTAAGAACTTGGAATCATAATAATCTGATCCAAGATTATCAATACAACGCATCTTTAAAAGAATATGAAAAGAGTAATCAAATTGCAGCTGGTCAATATGGACTAAATGCAAGGGGTGAATCACTAGGATTAAAGAACGAAGCTGCTGCAATAGATGATGCTTTTATTGCCCAAGATTTTCAATTTAGAAGTAACTTGATGGATCTTAAACAGATCTATGCTGAACAAAATATTAATCGTAAAGAGCAGGGTGTTAAACTTTTAGGCATTCAATCTAACCGTAGGTTTGGTAATATGCGTTCAATGACGCAGATGGATACTCTTATGACCCAAGGTGCTTTGAAACGGGAAACTGCTTTAGTAGAAGGTCTATTGGCTGAAGGTAAGACTGCATTAGGTCAAGCTGGTACATCTACAGCAAAAAAACAACAATCCAATAAAGCAGCTCTTTTTAGGGGTTTAATGTCGCTTCAATCTGAACTTGAAGGTACTTACAAACAAGCATCTATTCAGTTAGCTCAACTTAATGTAGACGCTAGTTTGGCAGAACAGGGGGTTGGTTTAAATATTGATAGGATTGAAAATGCTGTTAAAAACGCTAATGACGAAATTGAATTTAATCAAGAGGTTATGAAAGCTAACCTTGAAAGTGAGATTAAACAAACAAGTCGCAATATCCAACAAATTCAACTTGATCGTCAGGTTGCTGATCTTAACGTTAAAGCAAATACAATGCTAAAACCAGAAAAGCTTGCATATCAGCCAGAGCCACAGCTTCCACCTGAGCGTATCTTTATTGATCGTATGGAGGCTATTCCTGGTTATGTACCACCTGCACATCAACAAAACCTATTTGCAGCTGGTGTCAGCACTGTCGCCAGCTATGCTTCAACTGCTGCTGGGCTGGGGTGGCAACCCTTCGGCCCTTGAGCTCAAGCTCAGGATAGTCTTCAGCTAAACTTATTCTTTAAATTATTATGGCACGTATGCAATACCGTCCAGCCGCACGGCGGAGAGGTTTTCAAACACAACAACTAAGTACGGCGGGTATTGCTCAGATGCGGGAGCAAAGCAACCGTATTGTCCAGCACATGGAACGTACTCGTATTGCTGAAAAAGAGCAGAGAGATAAAGACCTTCAAGCAATGAAGGAAAATGCTGAGTACACACGAGGCATTCGAAGAGAAAATCAAGAGATCCTGCTGCGTAATACTGAGAATGAGTATAAGCAAGAGATGGCTGACATCCAAGGTGCAGCTAAGCAGGCAGTGTCTTTCGCTCAGGCACCTCTTAATATTTTAGAATCTATTGCAGATTTTAGTCAAACTGCTGCAAAAGCCAAGGCAAACAAAGATGCTGCTGATTTAAAAGAGGCATTAAATAACGAACGAGACTATGAATATAAATATGACCCTACCGAAGAAGTAGAGGAAACTATAAAAGCGAGAAAGCAGGCATTACAAGCTGGTCAAGTTCTCGGCACAGAAATAGCGATTAATGGTATAGAGTCTAACGAAGACCGGTTAGATACACTGAAAGGTCACCTTACTAACCCTGTTCATACTGGAGAAACAAAACGTATTATTGATAATAAATATGCATATGGTTACTACGAACGCTTGTTTAGAAGCCGTACATTAGATAATAAAAGAAAATATACTTCAGCTGCTGGGCAAGAATATACAGGCGCCCAAGTGATGAAAGATCATAAACTTATGATGGAGTTGCAGCAGCAAACTTGGAAAGATACGATGATGTATATGGGTAACCCTAAGAGGTTATATATGTCTGAGGCGTATCGAGAGAAAATAAATTTTGATAAAGGTAACGTTAACAAATCTTACACTGCTGAAATACGGGTAGTTGAAGCACAGGCTTCAGATCAAATTAATACACTTTATAGTAGTAATAGCCTAGACAGTGCGACGCAGGCATTTCACCAAAACAAAAATATGTTTGGTACGGTTCAGGCTCATAATACACATATGCAGAAAATTGCAGACCCGAATCTTGATATTGATATTCTTCGTCAAGTTAGCCCTACAGGTAGTGGTAAACCTTATGATGAAGAATGGCCGAACCGTTGGAACCCGGCGATACAGGAACGTAATAAAAACATTACTAAACAAATAGAAGCTGAAGAAAAATTTAAAAAAGCTGAAGATAGAGAATGGGTAACTTCTAATATTAATGAAATTAGAGAAGCCTACATTCAAGATCCCAAAGGGACTGCCAGACTTGCTTTAGAACGGTATCATAGCAAAGGTATGACACTGCCTCCTATTATTAAAAATATTGAAGCTGATGCACTTAAAAGGCATAAAGATCTTGTAGAACATGCTATTAGTGAACGTACTCGGTTTGGTAATTTAGACCTTACTTTTGTTAATAGTATTGCTGACCCAACACTTCAAAAAAATGCGATGGAGGCTTTTGAAAGACAAGAGATAGCAAAGTATGGTGAGGAAGCTTTTGGTATTAAAAAAGGTTTGCTGTCTAAAGCTAGAACTCTTACTAAAATAAATCCTAACGAAGACCAAGGTAGTTCTCAAACATTTTTGGTTCATGCACGTCTTCAAAGTGAATACCTTAAACAACTTAAACTAACTAATGATCCAACCCTCGCTCTTCAAAAAATCAACGAAATGGTTGATACCGGTACTACTAATAATTCTAGCCCCTTTTATGTAAAGACCGGTCTAAACAATAGGCTGGTCTTTCCAAACATTGAGTCTTCTCCTAGGGAACGGCAGGAGATGAATAATTATATTGATAAACTAATAATTAAAAACGGCACTGGTGTTGTAGATCTACCGTTTACATTAGCAGATCCTAATGAAATGGATGCTACTTATTCTTCAGCATCAACAGGTGGTGTTATTCAGTATCCAGCTGGTGTTATTAGATTTGCAGATAAGTTTGGATTTAAACCATCAGAGGTTTATAATGCCCAACGTTCTGCTAACAATGCTGTGACCGGAGAACCTAAACCTTTACTGGCTCCTTCACCTGCTAGTGTGGCTATCGATAAAGCATCTCCTAAACTTAGAAAGTTGTTTTTATCTGATGTAGATCAAAAAGTTGAACGTGGTGTAGTGCAAGCTCAAGGTTTGTTGTCAACCAGGGTTCGTCCTAGTATGGTTCCTGTGACAACTCAACAAAGCAGCCAACCAACTGCAAGGGAGGTGTATGATTACATTCGATCTAAAGGTGTATCTGATACCCATGCTAAAGGCATCCTAGCCAACATTCAGGGAGAATCTTCGTTTAATCCTGCAGCCGTTGGTGATAGTGGTGTTTCTGGTGGTTTCTTCCAACATCATGCTGATCGATTTGATAAGTTAAAGCAGGCAGTACCTGATTGGGAAGCAAATTGGAAAGGTCAAATTGACTTTGCACTACAAGATGATGTAGGACCGCAATACCTTGCTACTCCCTACGCTGATCCTGTAGCTGCAGCTGATGCCTTTATGACAGATTATGAAAGACCTGCAGAAGAAGTTAGAGGTAAACGCAGGCAGCTTAATAGAACCTTTATCCCTACGCTTGGATTTTAATTAGATGAAAGACCCTACAGAATACTCTAACCTAGGTGAAGATTTTGTGTTGGATGAGCAAGAGCGCCAAACCGAACTCTCTAACGAACAGATCGAAGAGATCAAAGGGAGACTCGAAGCCCCTCAAGAGGAGCCTACAGCGCAAGAGCAACAAGCCACACAAGCTGCTATGGCAGCGTCAGCTTCACCTCAGGAAGAGACTTCTGCGCCTTCTACGGAAGGTCCATACAGAGATGCAGAAGGTAACATTGATTTCGATAAGATCAATAAACATGGCGCTGAATTTGATATGGCAGCAGTTACGGGTATCGCTGATACTGCAGTTGACAGCCTTAACTTTTTACTGTCGCCTACAGGCGCTCCAAAAATCCCAAAGGCTACTAAGTATGAAAACAAAGTAGCTGGATTTGTTAGAAGTGTATCTTCTGTCCTGTTCCCTACCATGGCTCTCCAAGGTGCTGGAATGGGATTAGCATTACGAGGACAAGCTCAAGCTGTTAGTAAATTAGGTGCAGCAAATAAAATTAACCAACTAGGTAACACAGCTTTTATGAAGTTTGTTGGTACCCGAGGCGTAGAGGCTGGTGCTTCTGTTGCTGTAGGTGCTGTATCTTCTGAGTATGAGGGTGAAAACCTAACTGGTCAATTAAAACAAATTATCCCACCTCAATTTGACTTTATTCCTGACAGCTGGGCTACAATGGCAGGTGATGCACCTGACGTTAAACGTGCTAAAAATATCAACGAAGATTTAGCTATGGGATTTATGATTCCTATGGTAGGCTTTGCTGGTAAATTTATCAACGCTGTTAATGAAGTAAAAGATGTATTTAAAAATGCCCCTAAGATTGTTGGTGAAAGCGATCAGGCTGTAAAATATCTTGCAGCTAATAAACCAAAACCTACCAGTGATGTACCTGAAGAAGCTTTGCTTGAATACCAAGCCAAGCAAGATGAGGCACTGGATGAACTTGGTTATTACAACGCAAGTAAAACAGCTGATCCTAATATCCCTCTTAAAGGTGTTCATGACCTATATGAGTTTCGAGAGACTGGTCTCCGTACTGTAGATGACTTTGGTATTGTTGGCGCTAGTATTGACGCTGCACGTATTCAAGGTAACAAAGGTACTGTTTACGGTCGTCTTGGTAACTTTATTAGTGGTCCTGCTCTTAAATACGGTGCTGAAACAGCTGGTGGTGTTGAAGAAATTACTATTGGTTTAACAAAACAACTAAAAGAAGCTGATCGTGTTGGCATGGTTGCAGACGATTTTGCTGTATCTGCTGATGAAGTAGCCAAAGCAAGTGACAAACTTGTTCTAGAATTGTTTGATCCTACTGCTAATATCGAAGATATGCGGCGGATGTTAGATCCTCAAATTACTAAAAATGAGTTTGGTGTAGAAGTTCTTACTCAAGATAGTTATGTAGATGCGCTTAGCTCTGTTAACTCTCTTGTAAAAGAATACAAAGGCATGGATGTTGCCCGCGCTCAAGCTTACACAGCTACGTCTATGGCTGGTCAAATTGCAGACCTTTCTGAAGGTATGCGTATTAACCGTGGTTCTGTTGCTATTGAAAATGCTCAAGAACAAATTCTAGATAAAATTAATTTCCTACAACAACTAGTTGGTTCTACTCGTTATTTCACTACTCAGAAACGTGGTATTGCTGCGCTCGGTGAGCGTGCTAAAAACATGTTTAAAACTCCTGAGCAGATTGCTAATGACATTAAAGAAGGTTACCCTGTTGCCCTACGTCAGATCCAATCTGACAGCGAAAAGTTTACTGAAAGTTGGCAGTATCTACAGGAAAACCGTCCTGATATTTTTGACTCATTCCTTGAGTTATATGAACTAAGCGATGGTCGTATTAACACCATTGCTAAGATGAACGATGACATCCTTAACAGTTTTACAAACTTCCGTCCTGTCTATGACCCTAATCCTGAGCAACCTAACATTATTGCACAGGCTGTAAGATCTAACTATTACAACAGTCTACTTTCTGCGGTTGGTACTGCTGCTAAAGCATTGTATGGTAACCTTGGTGGTATTGTATCTGAACCTGTGTCATATTTTGGTGGAGCATTGCTTCGTAAAGATATGAAATCATTGCAACGTGGTTGGATGGCTTACAGTGCAATCTTCGATACACAGAAGAAAGCACTGCCGTATGCGGGTCAAGTGTTTATGAAAGCATCTCAGAACCCTAATGCTGTTAAAGGTCAGTCTCGTCTTGACCTTGTTATTAAACAAGAAAGCAAGCTAGACCAATACCGTTATATTGCTGAACAAGAGTCTGAACAAGGTAGGCATGGTTTTAAATTCCTTGTAAAACAATATGAGGAAATGCAAGCTATGGCTGCTGATCCTGTGTTCCGTCTGGTGCCTAATTTGTTTACTGGATTTGACGCTTGGACTGGTGCAACCTTGGCTAATTCTAAAGCACGTTTTCGTGCTATGGATGAGCTAGAAACACTAGGAGAAGTAGCTACCCCTGCTAGGGTTAAAGAGCTTGCTGATGTGGAATACAACAGTATGTTTGGTGCTGACGGTATTATCACAGATAAAGCTGTTAAATATAGTAATGCTGATATTGCACTAAACCTTGATACTGGTCTCAGTAAACAGGTTGATGGTCTTCTTCAAACCTTGCCTGGTTTAACTCCGTTTCTCACGTTCCCTACAACGATGATGAACATTGTACGGGTGGCGGATGATTATGTTCCTGCACCTCTTAAGTCTTTCCAAAAAGATGTTAATGATCTTTCTTATACTTCTGTCCAAACTTTTATGGAAAACCCCGAATCTATGGAGCGTATCCTTGCATCTCGTGGGCATAAAATTGAGCAGATGGATGAAGTTGCAAAGATCAATGCTTTGGTTGACCTAAAAAACCGGACGCTTGGTCGGAAGGCTGTCGGTACTTTTGTTACCTCTATGGTGATTGGTACTGTAGTTAAGGATAAAATGTTTGGTGATGGTTTATTTAGCGTTACTGGTGATGGTTCTGTTGACCGTCAACTTGACACAGCACGACGTAAAAACAGTAACTATAAACCACGTACAATCGTTGGTCCTGGTGGCAATCGTTTTGAATATAGCGAACTACTTGGTCCTGGTTTAAGTAATTGGGTTGCGGCTGTAGCTAACACAGCAGACAATTTTGACATGCTTGGGGAAGCTGCTACAGAAAATGCTTTTGAAAAACTTAGCTTTATTCTAGCTGCTGCCCTGACTGACGCGGCTGCTCTGTCCGCTTTGCGTCCTTTGGTTGAAGTTTTAAGTGGTAATGAGTATGCTGCTAATCGTTGGGCTGCAGGTCAAATTAACGCTATGGGTCCACTAGCCGGTATGCGTAACGAATTTGGTCGAATCCTAGATGGTGGTCTAAAAGATTTTAACAACAACATCATTGAGCAGTTACAAAACCGTAACCAAATGATTGGTCTTATTGATCAAACTAACCGTCTGCCTACTGTTATTAGTCCTGTTAGTGGTGAAGCCCCTAATAAATATAGTATGCTACAACGTGTTTGGAATGCTTATTCTCCTTTAAAAGTCCATCCATCTATGACAAAGGAAGAGAAATTTCTGTATGACATTGAGTATGATGTATCCTCTGCATTTAAACGTCGCAGTGGTGTAGAACTTTCTGCTGATGAGCGTAATTCATTAAACGTTGAGATGGGTAAAATGGGGTATTTTAGAGACGAAATTAATCGTATTTCTAGAATTGCTGAATCCCGTCAAACAATTAAAGAGCTTAAGACAATGCGTCGTACATTTGTAGGTTCACAAGATGTTCCTATCGGTAAGTACGATCAGGTCCATATGATGCTGAGAGACGCACAAAAACAAGCTGAAGATCTTGCATTTAACAATCTTACACCTGAAATGCGTAACGCTATTGAACAACGCATTATGCTTAAAAAGATCAACGATCAAAGAGCTGAACAAGGTATCTCACCCATTCCAACTAATCGTTATTAAACAACATGGCGTGCACTGACGTACAAACAATTCAAGCTGGAAACGGGACAAAGACACAATTTTCTTTTGACTTCCCGTATATTTTTAAATCTGAAATCCACGTTTATTTTTGGAACGTGGTCACAAAAGAATACGACGAAAAACTTACGACAGATGGCACCTACCCGTGGCGTATTACTGATGCTAACCCTACTATTGTAGAGTTTACTGGTACTGCACCACCAACTCCTACTGCCCCAACAGATCCAGGTGAGCCTACTGTTGACAATGTAAAGATCAGAAGGATTACTAAAGTTGATGACATTCAAGCTTTGTTTAATCCTGGTTCAGCTATTAGATCAGATGACTTAAACAAAAACTTTGAGCAGCTGCGTTATGCTGTTCAAGAGGCTAATTGTCAAGGTATTCCTGATGATGTAGATGCTTATCTAAAAACTTACTATTGGGATCGTTACGATAACACCCTATATGATGGTAATACTTGGGTCAGTAATGACACCAAGATTGCATCTACTGAAGCTATTGATGACCGCGTAGATAGCAAAATTGACACTGCTATTACTAGTGATATTGGTACTGATGGTACTGGTATTACTGTAACTAATGATGGTGACGGTACTATTACTTTGGGTCTTGCTGCTGATACTATCGATTTTGATCGTATTAAAAACAGTGATATTATCACTCAAGCAGAACAAGATTCTGGTACTAGTGAAGCCGATACTAACGTTTTCACAGCTCTTGCTGCAGCCCGTCGTTTTGACACTCTTATTCAGACTTCTATTCCTAGTGGTTCTAACTGGGAAACTGGTAAGACTTGGTATCAAAATAATGATGACCAAACCGTCTACATGTGGAATGGTTCTGCTTGGGAAGCTGTAACCTCTGGTGGTACGTTTACTAAGTTGGATAAGGTTATCTATGTTGACTCTGTTAACGGTGATGATAACAACGAAGGTCACCGTATTAGTGGTCCTAAGAAAACTATTAAAGGTGCTATTAACACCATTAATAACGATGCAACATTTGGTGATGGTAGTATTGTCTTAGTTGCTCCTGGTATTTATCAGGAAACTGCACCTATTGATATTCTAAAACGTGACGTTGCGATCATTGGTGAATCCGTCCGTAACGTTATTGTACACCCCACTGCAGCTACTGAAACAAACAGTCTGTTCCGTGTGAACAGTGGTACTTACATCAATAACATGACGTTTACTGGTGTAAAGGCTAGCGGTACTCGTGGTGCATCTGGATCGCTATGGGAAGACTCTACTTATGGTCTTCCAACAACTCAAGGTTGGAACGTTTCGTTCTACCCGAACGCAATGATCTACAAGTCTCCATATATTCAGAACTGTACTAACTTTTCTGATTCGGAGATTGACAACAGTAATCTAAATTTTTACGCAGGTACTGAAGACAAGGGTCGCGCTGGTGACCTTGATTCTGCACCGACTGGTGGTGGTCTGCTAGTTGATGGTTCTACACCTCATAACGACTCACCTCTGCGTTCTATTGTTTGTGACAGCTATACCCATACAGGGCTTGATGGTCCTGGTATCTTTGTTACTAACAATGGTTACGCTCAATGTACGAGCAGCTATGCGTTCTTTAACCATTTCCATATTGCATGTTTAAATGGTGGTCAAGCTAACCTTGCTGCATCAACTTCTGACTTTGGTCGTTTTTCGTTGATCGCTGCTGGTCGTTCTACTAGTGCAATCTTTACGGCAACTACTACAGTTACTGCTGCTGATGGTTCTACAACCTTTACTATTGGTGCACCTACTGCTGCATCAGGTTGGCATGGTTCTACTACTCGTCCACAAGACAACATGCTTGTAGATATTGGTGGTAATACTTATCCTGTTATTTCTGCAACTGCTGCTGGAAGTGGTTGGACTGTTACAGTTAGCCGTCCTGATACCAATGATCGTACACAAAATTTAGGTCTTAATGGTGCTGTAGCAGGTAGCACTGCTGTGCAATTCTTCCTACGTTCTATGATTGCTTCTAGCGGTCATACAATGGAATACGTTGGTAGTGGTACTGACTATCGTGCATTGCCTGAAAATGGTGGTGTACCAGTTGATGCTAACCAAATTAAAGAGCTAAGTAACGGTAAAGTATGGGCTGCTACTACTGATCACCAAGGTACCTTTAAAGTTGGTAATACATTTACAGTTGACCAAAGCACTGGTTTTGTTGACATCCCACCTGGTGCGTTGTCTGTTCGTACCCTTCTCGGTGATCTTAACGTCAATAGTAACAAGATTATTGGTGCTACACCTAACGGTAATGTTTCTCTTGATCCAGCTGGTACAGGTACAGTTGACGTAAACTCTAGCCGTATTACAAGTGTTAGTGAACCTACTAGTGCACAAGATGCATCTACTAAAAATTATGTAGATAGTCTTACTACTTCTGCAACTTCTGAACTTAATATCCTTGATGGTGCTACACTATCTACTAGTGAACTAAACACCCTAACTGGTATTACTAGTAACACTGCTGAACTAAACCAGCTTGATGGTAAAACTGTTACAACTACGTTTACTGCGGCTAACACTAACGACATCCCAACTAGCTCTGCTATTAACAGCTATGTTGTTAACCTGTTTAATGCTCTTGGTGGTTTTGTTGCTATTACTAATGAAACTAGTTTCCCTAATAGCCATCCTGATCCTACCGATAGTGCAGGAACTGTTGTTAGTATTGCTGATGCTGGTGGTCTTGCTATCAACGGTTCTGGTGTTGCAACAGGTGCAACCCTTAACAGCACGTCTGTAACCATTAACGGCTTCCCGTCTCATATGTATAATGCGACACTGGCGGCTGGTCTTGGTGTACAAGTTCAGACTACATCTACTGAACATACTTATACTTTCCACAAACTAATCCCTAAAGACACAGATATCCTTACTTTGTCGGATGACGTTAACGATTTTAATAACCGTTATCGTGTTGGTTCTAGTAACCCTACATCTAACAATGATGCTGGTGATTTGTTCTTCAACACCACCACTAATAAGATGTTGGTGTATGATGCTGCTGATACAGCATGGGAAGAGGTCCAGTCTATTGGTGAGTTCTTTATTAACACTATTAGCTCATCTAGTGCTACTGGTGGTGGTTCAGCTACGTTTAACGGTTCTGCTTACAGGTTTACTCTTAGCAACCCTCCTACCGGCGCAGCACAGTTGCTGGTAAGTATTAACGGTGTTGTACAAAAACCTAACTCTGGTACAAGTCAACCTTCTGAAGGTTTTGCTCTTAACGGTGCTGATATTATCTTCTCTGCAGCACCTGCTTCAAGTTCTGATTTCTTTATCATTACTGTCGGTTCGTCTGTTAATATCGGTACACCTAGTGCTGGTTCTGTCAACACAGCACAACTTACGGACGGTGCTGTAACAAATGCTAAGGTTAGTAGCTCTGCTGCTATTGCACAAAGCAAACTTGCTCTTAGTATTACTAATAGTGAGGTTAATGCTAGTGCAGCGATTGCAGGCACAAAGATTGCTAACGATGGTATTGGTCCTGATCAACTGGCTAACACTGCTGTAACCGCTGGTAGTTATACTGCTACTGATATTACTGTAGACGCACAAGGTCGTATTACGGCTGCTTCTAATGGACAGATTAGTACAAGTGAAATTGCTAGTAATGCTGTTACTTCAGGTAAACTTGCTACCGGAGCTGTAACCGCAGCTAAACTGGCTGACACTGCTGTAACCGCAGGCAGCTACACCGTTGCAGATATTACTGTCGATGCACAGGGTCGTATTACAAGTGCAGCTAACGGGACTATCCCGGCTTCTGCTGGTGTACTTGAAGCAACGGCGTCTGGGACTCTTGCAAACGGAGATACTGTAATTATTAACGCAAACGGTACTGTATCTGCAGTTGCTGAATCAGGCGTAACCGCTGCTGCTGCGACACCTGTTACGTTTGAATCTGGCAATACTGCTCATATTGCCTCTGTTTTTGGAAACGGTAAAATTCTTGTGTGTTATTCAGATACCGGCAACAGTAATCACGGCACTGCTGTATTTGGTTCTGTATCTGGAACCACTATTACGTTTGGAACTCCTGTAGTTTTTAGATCTTCATATATTCAGTGGACTGCTGTTAGTTATGATTCAACACATGATAAATTCCTTGTTTCTTACAGAGATGTTAATAACAGCAGCCATCTTTATGCAACAGTTATTTACCGCAGCGGTACTGATACTGTAAATACCGGATCAACTGCACAAGTCAGAAGTTCCAACGTTTTATACCTTGCTCAAGCTTATTGTGCTGATGAAGATTGCCATGTTGTTGCTTACCACAATCAATCCGGTGGGGAGGGCCAGCACCAAACACTTACATTAAACAGCAATAATAACAACATTAGTGTTGGTACAGATCGCTCCTTTGATTCAAGTAGTAGTGTTCGAGATGTCGACATTGCAATTCAGGGTAAGAATTCGATAATTATCTGGAAACGATATACTGGTAACGAACAGGGATATTACAGAGTTGGTCAAGTAGACTCCACTAATAGTAATGGTTTGTATTGGGCTGGATCTATTGGCCAATGGGCTACTCATGTGACAGCAAAGGGAAAAATTGTTTTTGTTGGCACGAATAAAGTTGCGATTGCTTGGGACGACGAAGGTACTAACCCAACAGGATCTCGTGGAGCCGCCATTATTGGCACTGTAACTAATACTCTTGATGCCAACGATGGTACTATTACCTTTGGTAATCAGACTGCTTTTACAACCAACGGTCGTATTTCTGACATGGGTCTTGTGTATGACAGTAATGCCGATAAAATTGTTATTGCTTATGAAGACAGTGATGACAGCGACAAAGGTAAATTTGTTACTGGAACTATTAGTGGTACTTCAGTAACCTTTACTTCTCCTACAGTATTTGAGACTGGAAACATTTATAATGTACAGTGGCCGACTTTTGATTCAAATGCAAATAAAGTTGTTGTTCCATATGTTGATCAAGATGACAATTATTATGGAAAAGTTGCTGTTTTGACTACGCCGTACACAGCTACAAATTTGACGACTACTAATTATATTGGCATTTCAGATGGTGCCTATGCAAATGGTGCAACAGCCACTGTTCAAGTTGTAGGCTCTATAGATGATGCACAATCTGGTCTTACTGCAGCAAATAAATACTATGTACAAAGAGACGGGTCTTTGGGTACAACAGCAGCTAACCCATCAGTTGTTGCTGGCACAGCAGTATCCGCTACCAAACTTATTATTAAAGGTTAATCAATGGCACTAACACAAGTATCCACGTCAGGGATAAAAGATGGGTCAGTCAGTACGGCTGACCTTGCTGACGGAAGTATTTCAACTGCAAAGGTTGCGGACGACGCAGTTACCGCAGATAAACTAAATAACACTGGTGTTACTGCTGGAAGCTATACCTTGAGTTCAGTGACGGTAGACGCGCAAGGTCGCGTCACTGCTGCCTCTAGCGGTACACCTGTTGATGCTGACAAGATTATTGAAGGAAACACAGAGGTCGAAGCTGTTGACACTGGTAGCGACGGACATATCAAAGCAACAACCGAAGGTTCTGAACGCCTTCGTGTTGGTCCTGCTGGTCAGGTAGGTATTGCTGGTGCTAACTACGGTACAACTGGTCAGGTATTAATGAGCGGTGGTGCTTCTGCTGCTCCAACCTGGGGTGATGTAAGTAGTAGCCCTACGTTTGAAGCTACTGCTAGCGGCGCGATTGCCAATGGCGATACAGTAATTGTTCAGGCTAACGGCACTGTAAAAAAACCTACGGAAACAATTAACCTTAGCCTGGTGGCACCAGGTGATGGTAATGCCTTTTCTGACTCAATTTTTGGACCAGCAGCTGGCTACGATTCCGTTAATAAAAAAACTTTGATTATCTTTAACGATGAAAACGGTAGTGGAAATTTAAGGGGTAAAGTAGCAACTGTTGATAATACAGCAGCATCTGCTGACCAAATAACTTACGGCAATAGTTTTCTTATTTCAACTAACGCAAAATCTCCAAGCTATGGAGGGAATAAGGTTGTTTACTGCGAGACAGCAGGAGTATTTTTAGTTGTTTACAACGGTGATGATAATGATATTGAATGTCGCACTGTTGATGTTTCAACCTCAACACCCGCTGTTGGATATGAAACACAGATTAACGGAAATGGGTATGAAATTGCGGCAGTATACGACCCAATTTCAGACAGAGTTGTTGTCGGTTACTTGTACTCAAATAGAAAAGCAAGAGTTATTACTGTTGCTTCTGGCAGCAACCCATCCGTTGGGGCTGAGGCTACGGTTGATAGTCAGTCTCAAAACGTACATGGCAGCGGCACTGGATGGAATCTTATGGTTTACGACTCAAGTGCTCAAAAAGTTGTTAACTTGTACCACAAGGTAAACAGCTCACAATCAATTAAAAGGGGCACCGCAAAGGTCGCAACCATTGACACTAGCGCCGACACTATCTCGTTCGGTAGTGCTGCTGATTTTTCAAGCGTACAAGCAAAACCATTAAATGTAGTTTATGACCCAATTTCAGGGAAAATACTCGTTTCGTACGCTGATCAAAGTGGTAATAGTAATATGTACTACGCTGTCGGCACTGTAAGCGGGACATCGATCTCTTTTGCAACTTCTGTGCAGCTATTTCCCAGTTCAGATGCATCCGATATTCACAGTTTTACTTACGACCCGGTGACTCAAGTTATCTTACATGTCTATGAGGAATATACCGGCAGCTCATCAAACAGAAGGTTGCGTTGCCGCACTCTAACTATTTCAGGCACAACTGTAACTTTTGCCAGTAACGCTGAAGCTATTTTTTCTGCAAACAACAATTTTGATCATTTTGATTCAACTTATGATTTAGATCAGAAAAGAGTCTTGTTTTTTGGTCGAAATCAAACCAATTCAAACACTGGAGAAGGATTTTCAATTCAAACTGGCACCCGTACATCTGACCTGACCACAGAAAATTACATTGGTGTTGCTGACGCAGCTTATGCAAACGGTGCAACGGCAACTATTCAAGTTACTGGCTCAGTTGATGATGCTCAATCAGGCTTGACACCAGGCCAGTCTTACTTTGTGCAGTTCGATGGATCCCTAGCAACTACTCCTGATGACACTTCAGTCCTTGCTGGTACTGCTGTTGCAGCCACCAAACTACTTATCAAATAACTATTATGATCACTCTTATCCGTCCAATCCTGTTCACTTTTATCCAATCTCCAAAGGTCAAACGATTGATTGTTGACCTGCTGCGGAAGTTGGCTACTACAACAGAAAACACCGTAGATGATAAAGCAGTGGACTTTATCGAACGGGGCTTATTTAGTGCTGAGTAATGGAGTGGGTAGAGCCACCTAAACTACCCTCTTTATTCCTCCCTAACGCGCCTAATTTACCCATACCTATACTAGAGGTACCAACAGCAGATGTGCCGTCTTACAGGCCGCTTGTGGTGCCTCCTAACACGCTTAGGCCACCACCAGGGATAGAGGGTATTAACTCTGATCCTGCTCCTGAAGCAGAGACAAAAACTACTACTACTAAACCAGTATCTCCAAAAGTTACTCCACCTGAAGCTCAGATCTTACAAGTCCCATTTACGGACATTGAAGTCCCAATGCCGACTACTACGATCATGACTACAGCAGCTACTACAGCATTTATTTCTGTAGGTGCCACCCTTGCTGCTACATCACTATTTAAATACTTAGTGATGCTTATGAAACCCATATTTAAGCAAGCATGGAACAAGTTACAAAAAAAGAAAACGCCTCCGAAAGACCAAAAAATTTCCTAGCTAAGGTAAAAGAAAATACAGACCACGAGCTTCAGATTATAGGTACTTTTGTACGTCTAGGGGTTGTGGTGTGGAGCGGTTTTATCATCACTTTAAATTATGTAGAATTACCTATGTTTAAAAAAAGTGCTGGCGGTGACATCACTTTTCCTGCTTCTATATTTACAGGTGCATTAGCAACATTTGGTTTATCCACATCTAACAATAAGTCTAACAGTAAATCCTCTGATCCTAAAAAGAAAGAAGAATGAAACGCTTACTCGTCCTTTTAATGTTAGCTAGTCCAGCTACAGCACAGGTAACCCCTAACTTCACGCAAGGTTCAATGCAGTCAACAACAACTACCACCATTGATATTGACCGAACCATTGCTACCAATGTTTATGGTGGCGATTACTCATCATGGTCTGGAACAAACGTAGTCCCGAGCGGGGACATAGCAGACACCGCTACAACTTATTCAATACATACTGCTGGCGACCAATTTCAACTAGAGATTGTATCGAGGTCAGCAGGCAAGATTCAAGACAGCCTCGTAACAGAAACCATCGAACAAAATACTGTTACTACTTCCTTATCGGTCTTCTCTCAGTAAACCCTGCTTACGCTGGTGATGATCCAACAGTTAGAAATACATCAAACCCCGTAGCTGCGGCAACGGGCAATGTGACTAATCAGGCTGTGCAATTCCAGAACAATGGAGCACCGTCTCGGCAATACTTTGCGGGTAATAATAGTTGCAATGGAGCAACAATGCAGTTCTCGCCCTTTTATATGGGCAACGATACTATTCCTTTCGATAACGAAGCTTATGTACGCAGCAATAACTACGGCGTACAATTAAACTTTTCCGTACCACTAGATGGTGGCATGGTTGAAACCTGTAAAGGTATCGCCCGTAAACACGAGCAGAAAATGAGGCTTGATTACGAGCTTGTACGTGCTCTTAAATGTACAGAAATTATGAAAGATGGGTTTACCTTTAGACCCGGCAGTCGTGTCGAAATGATTTGCCACGACATCGTACCAATTGTAGCAGTAAATGACAAAGAAAAAAGCGACTGAAGATCAGTTTAACGAGCTGCATAATCTTGTCACTAAGGAGTTCCTTGCCCGTATTAAATCGGGTGAGGCTTCTACTGCAGATCTAAAAGCAGCTTGCGATTGGCTAAAAACTAACGACATCAGTGGTGTCGCTATGGAAGGTAGTCCACTGTCTAAACTGGCAGCTGTGATGCCTCAAGTTAACCCTGAGCTTGTACAACGGAGGCTACATGGCTCGCACGTCTAAGTACAAGGGCGCTAAGTACGCCAATGGTAACTATAAGTCATATCAAAAACGGTATGACGGTTCAAAACTACAGATCCGTAAACGATCTGAACTCAACAAAGAAAACAGAAAACGGGGAACCTATGGCAATGGTGACGGTAAAGATGTATCACACAAAAAGAATGGTAAAACATTCCTTGAAAAAGCATCTAAAAACCGAGCACGTAAAGGCCGAGCA
>Ga0181401_1000444_pt1 | contig 17275 bp, 14 predicted proteins | sample 24SPOviralmetaG_FD_130130 | JGI IMG/M metagenome (GOLD analysis project Ga0181401, IMG submission 130130) | Marine viral communities from the oligotrophic San Pedro Time Series (SPOT) site, San Pedro Channel, CA, USA - 24 SPOT_SRF_2011-07-20 | ecosystem: Environmental > Aquatic > Marine > Strait...
AGCGGCAAAACGTCTCGTAGAATATGTAGGAGGCTTACCCGATGAGCTTAGAATGGTCCGTCTTGGATCTAATCAGTTGCCTGCTTATACTCAGCATGACTGGAGTTATTTTTGGCGTAAGTCGGATGTCAGACAAAGAGCCGAACAACTTTATTCAGCAGTGGGTGCGACTGCACGTGAGCTTGATGTTCGCTTGTCTATGCATCCTGGGCAGTTTACTGTTTTGGCAAGTATTAACGAAGATATTGTAAATAGAAGTATAGAGGAGTTTGAATATCATGTGGATATCGCCAGGTGGATGGGATACGGTAAACAATTTCAGGACTTTAAAATCAATGTACACATCTCCGGTAAGAAAGGTCCAGCCGGCATCAAAGAATGCCTCAACAGGCTCACCCCCGAAGCGAGAAACACCATCACAATCGAAAACGACGAAAACTCTTGGGGGCTCGAAGCCTCGCTCGAACTCAGTGGACATCTTGGTCTAGTTGTAGATATACATCACCATTGGGTCAAAACAGGTGAATACATTGAACCAAATGACGACAGGATTAAGAGAGTTATTGATAGCTGGCGTGGTGTACGTCCTACAATGCATTATAGCTTATCTAAAGAAACTTATATACCCGAACATAGTCCGTATGAAAAACCCGATATGGAACAACTGTTACATCAAGGTTACAAAAAAGCAAAACTAAGAGCACACAGTGACATGTGTTGGAACACAGCATGTAATGACTGGGCTTTGAGTTTTTGGAATGACTTTGATATTATGGTCGAAGCTAAACACAAGAATCTAGCTAATCAACAACTTTTAGAACAATACAATCAAACTAAATAGTTCACTTATTTTATTCATATAAGGGAGATTTAGAATGAGCAAGAGAACAATAATAATTATTATAGTGTTATTGATTATATTACTTGCCGGTATCGGAGGTGGCATAGCCGCTGTATCTGCAGGAAATTGCGGATATGACAAAGATGGCAACTTTATTAGCAAAGACGGTACAGTATCTGCACACGGAACAATGCAAGATGCAAGACTATGTGCGTACAGAGGTTTACTACCAGATGTAGTTAAATCAAGACTAGGTTGGCTTGGAGATTCTGATACTAAAGCCGAAGCTGAAGAAATTAAATCCATTGACGAAAAAGTAAAAGCAGAGATTGAAGCTGAAAAAGCAAAGTAGTAGTATAAATATTACTGTAAGCAATATGCTTCTTATGGGGATCCAAACCTCGTAGACTTAGAACGTCAAAGGAGAAACAAAATGGGAAGACCAATTAATAGTAGAAATTTTGGTGATACATCAGGTGGTGGTCAGCAAATCTCAGTATCAGCAGATGTTGGTGCAGGCGCTGGCGCTGGCTTTATTGTAAAGCAAAAAGGTAGCAAGCGTTTTTCATGTACAGTAGGTGGAACAACCGCAGTATGTAAAATGGTTACAGGTGCACCAGCCGCTGGCGAAATGCGAATCACACTTGCAGATAGTGCCTCAGGTACTTATTATGCAAGCAAGATTTCAGGAAGAACTTGTACTGTAGAAGCAGGCACAGGCACACAGTTTTCAACTGGTGACAAAGTGGCTTGGAACACAACAGGCGCAGTACTCAATACTTCAATTGAAATTACAAACGCATAATTTCTATAACAACTAAATGATTAATCCTTGGTAAATACATACAATAGTATTTACTGAGGATTTTTTTATGAGATATGAAAATTTAATTGAGGAAGTAACACTTGAGGATACTCAAGACTTCCATGAAGAATATGGCTATCTTGCATACTGTGAAGCTGGTCTATTCGAAGCAGAATACCAAGGACGTAAAGTTAAATTAAACAAGCCAATGCGTGGCGATGTTAAAAAATTTAAAGTGTATGTCAAAAACCCAAAAGGCAATGTTGTTAAAGTAAACTTTGGTGATCCAAACATGCGTATCAAAAAGTCGAATCCTGCTAGACGCAGAAGCTTTAGAGCTAGACACAACTGTGACAATCCTGGACCTAAGCATAAAGCACGTTACTGGTCATGCAGAAAGTGGTAGTATGAAGATCGATGAACTAAAAATAGAAAAACCAGATAGTGCAGATACTAAAGGTATCAAACGTGCAGAGATGCCACAAGTAGCCGCAAAAGACTATCCTGAGTTTATTGATTACTTAAAAGCAAATGGTGCTGACTTTACTAAACTAGTAATGCCAGCTAATCAGCTTAAAGCAACACAAGGAGAGTTCAGTAAAGATGGTGTAGAAAGACAGCTAGCTAAAATGCAAGCAGGCACACCTAAAAAGCCAGTAATTGCTAGTCAAGACAACTACATTATTGACGGACATCACAGATGGCTAGTAGCGATGAATACAAGAGATAGTGTTGAAGTATTTAAAATAGACATTGACGCTGATGAATTATTAGACCTAGTAAGAAAGTTTCCTAAAGTGACATACAAAGATATATACACAGAAGAATTATACGACTTCAATAAAGATGAACCAAACAAAAGCATAGTTGCAGTACCAGGTTATGGTACTATGAGTATAGACGGACTTACAAAAAATGTAATCGACCAAGCAACAGAACTAGTAAAACAAATGTCACAAGGTACACAAGGAATACGCAATGCAGATTATCAACTTAATAAAAATAAAGTACTGCCTGCAAAAGTTGGCGCACTTGTACAAGCATTAGATGACCTACAAGCAATTCGTAGTAAAGGTGGTGCTCGTAGTAGAAATATACAGCAAGAAAATGAACAGCAAGAAGAACTACCTATTGACACAAATGCTATTTTCAACTATATTCAACGTCTAGAGAGTGGACAAAATATTGAACCACAAGATGCTGATTTGATGCGTAGGGGTATACAAAGCCTTACAGCAGATAGACAAACACTTAACCCACAAGCAATATTGCAATTATTAACGATGTTGACCGGATAGAACAATGAGATTATTTGAATTAACAGAAGCGCCTAGACTGCCAAGAAATATTAGAAATAATAATCCAGGCAATATTAAATTAAGTGGTGATAAATGGCAAGGCTCAAGCGGAGATGATGGTAAGTTTGTAAAGTTTGACTCACCTGAAATGGGTGCAAGAGCAATGGCAAGAATACTAAACAACTATCAAAAGAAGCATGGATTAAAAACAATCAAAGACATTGTGAATAGATGGGCACCTTCAGGTGATAACAATGATCCTAATGCATATGCAAATTACGTTGCTAACAATATAGGAATTGATTCTAATTCTGAAGTTGACTTTGCCAAAAATCCAGAACTACAAGCAAAAGTAATGAAGCAGATGATCGACTTTGAAGGCGGCAAAGGATCAGGATATTTTACACCTGATGTTATACGTTCGGGTGTAGCACTTGCATCAGGTAAACCAACGGACAAGCCTGCTCGTATACAGCCTGCTCGTATACAACCAGCAGTTTATAATCCGCCTAGTACAGGTGTTGATGTAGCTAGACTACCAGGTCCTGGTACAAGTAGATATAATGTTAAACGTGGAATGCAAGGACAAAGTGTACAAGATCTACAAGCAAGGTTAACAGGACTGGGATATAATTTAGGTAAATCCGGTGCTGATGGGAAATTTGGACCAGCTACAAGACAAGCAGTACAACAGTTTCAAAAAGATTATGGATTGTCAGTAGACGGTGTAGCAGGCGATCAAACTGTTACAGCATTGAATAAAATTTCACCGATAAGTAGTGCATAAGGAAATTTATTATGAAAATAAATGATTTGACAGAAGATGGTAGAATTGTAAAAGGTGTAAACACTACACCTGATGTTCAACCAGGCGAAACTGAAAGACAGGCAAAGAAATTATTTCCTATGAACAAAAACGGAAAGCCACAGTCTTTAGGTGTGCCGGGTGCCACTCCCAATCAAGCATTTAACTTAGGACTAACTGAAAACATGAGTGTTACAGGCACTGAACGTAGACGGGCGGAAAAGAAAAAAGGCTTAGAAATTGGATCTCCGGAATGGTTTAAGCATTGGTTTGACTTACCTTATCTCAGAGAAGATATTACCAAACAAGAACTACTATCAGACTTAAAAGATCGACAGCGTGACAGGTACACAAAAGCAATGTTAGATGCAATGCATAGACTAGTAAAAAGCAAAGGCACAAAACATAGTATTGGTAGTTACGCATTCGAAATTGCAAAAGTATTTGGATTTAACAGTAGAGAACTTGAAAAGATGTATAGAGATACATACATGGTTAAAGAGTATGGACCACATGAACGTTATGCAAAAGTTGGTAATACTACTATGCGAGCAAACACTAGAACAGGCAAGATGAGTGCAAATACAAAAGTAGGTGACCTTGAAGTATATGTAGACAATACATTAAACAAAGATGGGACATCAGGTAGAGGTGTTGCAACTTATAAAAAAGATAACCCTAATGACAAAACTACAATTAAATATGATACACGCAAAGGTGCGTCAGCAAGTTACCAAAAGCGTGGCAAATTCGGAACTACAATGTCAGCATCTGATGATGGAAAAGGTAATAAAAAAGTTGGTATAACTCAAAACATACCTAAGCCTAAACAACAATTAAATATGAGTGAAGGTATACAAAAAGTTGATGTAGAACAATTAGAAAAGTTTGCAGATAGACTGTTCGGCAAAGTTGGTATTGACGTAGAATTTACTAGACATTTTATGGATAGAGTAAATGATGTGCGTAATAAGAAACCAATTACGATGAGTGAGCTGACAAGATTATTTAAACAAGAATACAAGCGTTGGGGTAAGCCTATTGCACAGATGGGTCCTAATAGCCAAGCCGTAATGAAAGATTTGCAAACAAATATAAACTTGCCATTTGTATTACAATGGGACGATAAGAACAATGAGTTGGATTTGATCGCTAAAACTGTTATGAGAAAACAGGATTTTAAAACACCCAACAAAGAATTTCCCGTTGAAGATACAACAGTTGAAAATGTTCCAACTACAAACAAACCAGGTAGTATTGGACAGCATATCAATTGGGGTGGTAAGAATGCACCTGATAAACCTAAGTCAAACGTAAGTGTAGCGAGAAGAAAACAACTAGAGCCACAGAGTTGGTGGCAGTCAATGCTAGCCAAAGGCAAAGGTATGTTTGAAGATGAACAGTTAGACTTAAAAAAAAAGTTTGAAATAACTGATGAACTCAGCAAACTAGCAAATATTTTTAATAGAGGCGGACATGAAATACGCATCGTTGGCGGTGCAGTAAGAGATCTTGCTTTAGATAAAACACCCAAGGATATAGACCTAGCAACAGATGCAACACCTGGCGAAATGCAACAGATGTTTGACAGTGCAGGTGTGCGTCATATTCCTACAGGAATTGAACATGGAACTATTACCGCAGTTATAAATGGCGAAGAGTTTGAAGTTACAACACTAAGAGCAGATGTTGAAACAGATGGTAGACGTGCAGAAGTAGAATTTGTTCGCAGTTGGGAAGAAGATGCTAAACGCAGAGACCTAACTTACAATGCTATGAGCATGGACTTTGAAGGTAACTTGTATGACTATCATGGCGGTATGGATGATCTACAAGACAAAGTTACACGTTTTGTTGGAGATCCACAAGAACGCATCAAAGAAGATTACTTGCGTACTCTGCGTTACTTTAGATTTCAAGGCAGATTAGATACACCTACGTTTGACAGAGAAACAATGCAAGCCATAGCTAATAATACTGATGGACTAAAACAACTGAGTGTTGAACGTGTTTGGATGGAAATGAGTAAAATACTCGGTGGCGGAAACATACAGCAAATACTTGGTGCAATGGATAAAACTGGAGTGCTTGGTGCAATTGGTTTAAACGCTAAACCATCGCAAAATTTAATGGACGGTGGAGATCCCATTATTAACCTAGCAAGAATAACTGATGATGAATCAATTGGTCCACGTTGGAAAATGAGCAATGAAGAAAAAGGCAAGTTGGGTTTTCTTATCAGTCAAAAAGGTCAAACACACGATAAAAAGTGGTACACTGATCAGATGGTGGACGGCTTTGACAGAACACAACTAGATGCTCTTGCTAGATACAACAACCAAGATGATATGATTGCACATATAAAATCTTTTAAAGCACCAGAGTTTCCTGTAGACGGCAATGACCTTATGCAACTTGGACATTCGCGTGGTCCTGGAATAGGCAAAACACTACAAGCATTGCGTACACAATGGAAAGCTGGTAACTTTAGTGCAGACAAAGATGAACTACTTAAAAGTTTAAGTGAAAAAATTACAAAGCGTACTCCGATGGGAGATGTGATTGACGATTTTTACCAAAGTGATGCTCCACAGTTCAAAGGCAAAAGCAAAAAGAAACGTAGACAAATGGCTATTGCGGCTAAACTATCTAAGATGGATGAAAACTTTATAGCGGAAGGAATCATGCTTAGACTTGAAAGAGATGATTATGCTGACATGCTGGTGCTTCATGTTAAAGATACAAAAACAAACAGAAGAACAGAAGTACGTGGCAAACTGGGTTACGAATCTGGTGGATACGATGAGGAAGATAAGTTACATCAACTGTTAGATAAAATAGGTAAAGCCGCAAATATAAGTGATCTAATGAATGGCGAAATAGTACATATAAATCCTAACCATCCAAAAGGCCCTGAATCAATTAAAACAGCAACTAAACTTGCTAACGAAAACTTTGCTGATGGAAAGAAACCAGGACGTAAAGGACTCAGCAAACGTGTAGGCATACCCAAAGGTGCAACAATAGCACAATTAGAAAAGATAGCTAAGAACTCAACAGGTGAAAAGAGACGCATGGCGCAGTGGCAACTTAATATGCGACGTGGCAAAAACAAAGCCAAATGAGTAAAATATGTGTCTATCCATGGAGCCATGTAAACATCAATCCCAACGGAGATGTTTGGCCTTGTTGTCATCAACGAGGTGAAAATATTAGAGTATATGGTAACTTTAAAAAAGATAGCATTGATACAATATTCAATTCTGAATCTGCTAAAGAATTAAGACGTTCAATGTTACAAGGTGTACTACCACCCGACTGTGCTAAGTGTATTGATTATGAAAAACTAGGAATAAAAAGTGCTAGATACTGGGCAAATAAGCAAGGCTGGGCACGAGAAGTTCTTGATAGTATTCCAGATATTACTAGAGTTGATGGATCAGTAACTGACTATAAAATAAAATATTGGGACTTGCGTTGGAGTAATCTATGTAACATGAATTGTGTTATGTGTGATCCCGAATGGAGTAGTTTATGGACACAAGATGTTAAAAACAAACTCGCTAACTTTAGTGATGAAGCTATAGAAAAAGATGAACATCTTAAATTTTTCAAAGCTAGTATAGAAAATGATGTAAAAAAAGTTAAACACATACCTAATCAAAATTGGATTGATGATCATATTACTGATGTAGAACACATTTACTTTGCTGGTGGCGAGCCATTAATAATGAATGAACACTGGTATATACTAAACAAACTAGTAGAATTTAACAGATTTGATGTTAAGATTAAGTATAATACTAATATGCTCAAGTTAGATTTTAAAGGACAAAATGCAATAGATCTTTGGAAGAATTGGGATTATAGAAAACTAAGTGTTGAATCTAGTATAGACGAAACTGGTAAAAGAGCAGAATGGATCAGAAGTGGTACTGTATGGGAAACTGTAAAGAAAAATATAGAACAAGTAAGAGATGCTGGAATACAGACTTTTGCAAATAGTAGTATAGGTTGTTATAATGTAATAAGATTACCTGAACTAATTGACGAACTATATGAATTGTATGATAGTCCTACTAATTGGAACGCTCAGGTAAACTTAAATCCAGTACACAATTTTTGGTGTAGTGTACAAGTGTTACCTGATGCATTAAAACGAGATATACTCGAAAAAACCAAAAGATGGGAAAGTAAAACTAAATCTAAACACAATAAGTTAGAAGCTATATATGTTGAGTTGGAGAAACCACATGATCCTATACGACTAAAACAGTTTTGGAAACGTAGTGCATTAATTGACTTAAATAAACATAGTACTTTGTTTGATCACATACCTGAATTCGCAGAGTTGAATGACCAAACTGGTAATATGTACGAAAAGTTCAGAGATGACTTCATTGAAAAAAGCATTAGTAAGAGGATTAGTAGTACTAATTCCAACTTATGCAGTAGCATACCTAACTGAAAAAATGGTATATGTAGTTCCAATGTTAGCCGCAGTAGGTTTCGTTGCCGCCAGTTTGTTTGATGATAGTACAACTAAACGGTTAGAGGATGACAGCTATAAAGATTACAAAGACGATGGAGACAGCGAGTAGCATATCCGCATAAATAACTATATGAAAGTCTGGGAAGTCATACAGGAAGATACTACTGCTGGTGGAATAGCTACTAGTATGGGCGGCGGCAACGGTTTTGTAAACGGTGGCCCTGGCACTATCCAACGTAAGAAGAAAAAGAAAACAGAGGATAGTAATGCTCCTGTTGCCTCAGACAAAAGCAAAATGATACGGAGAAACCCATGAGATTGGAAAAAATATCAACTGAAAAAACTGTAGCTAAACCTACGCTAGTAAAAGAAGGTTCTCAGTATAAAGTTTTGGATGTAAACGGTGTGGAACGCAAAGTATTTGAAGATATTGATCTTGCAAAACTTTGGATGAAGAAGCATACGCCAGAACTTAAAGAAGGCAAAGAGCCTGTGTTATATACCAGCGAGTTAATGGAAGGTGTACTTGATGCAACTGACGAAGATGGTTGGATGGCAAAAAGTCAACTGTACAAACTCAGCAAGTACAGTGTACAGCTACATGGTATGATTAACGATACTGATAATTTAGAACCTTGGGTACAAGCAAAAATTACCAAAGCAAGTGAAGCTATTGGCGCAGTAATGCACTATATGGAATATTTAGAAATAAATGACTATCCTGAGCAACCACCTGTAGTAGTTGACGATATGCCTGAAGAGATGTAATATGCGTCTTACAGATTTATTTGAACAAGTAATATTAGAAGCACCCGATGATGGTAACACATCTGGACCTGGTAACAGGCGTACTGTAACTTTCAGTGCGGCAGACGTGTATATGATGTCTATGCTTCCTATTCCAAAACGTGAGAATAAACAAACAGGAAAAATGGTTCCTGATACAAAAGACTTTGAACAAAGAACATATGTAGTAGGTACAGAGCCGGGTATGGTTGATCCAAAGTTCGCCGCAGGTATATCACAATGGAAAAAAGACGGATCAATACCTGGGATGATACGAGATATGGATACTGGAGAACTAGTTCCTTATGACAATAATACATACCTAGGTGATATTGGACGTACACTTGTAGGGGCAACACTAGAACTTGGCGCTAACTTAACAAGATTTGGTGCAACTGGACTTGATTATTTGGAAAGAGGTGATCAAAAAGCAACTGATTTTATACTTACAAAATTTGGATATCCTGATGTAATAGACAGCGATGGACCAATGCAATTTCCATACACAAAAGCCGCAACAGGTACAGCAGAAAATCCTATGTGGTTGGATGCTTGGTCTGAAAAAGTAAACAAAAGTAGAGATTTAAAATTCCAAGATGAACAAGATCTAACTGCTAACGCTGTTAATAGTTTTAGTGATCTTGCTGGATTAGCACTCGGGACAAGTGGGGCAACATGGGGAGGTGCATTTGCACTTCTAGCAGGGGAACTACCAAGTGAAGTTGTAGACGTAGCACTATTAGCTAGTACAAGTTGGTGGACAGGCGGAGCATTAAATGTTGCATTTAACGCATCAGAAGCAGGCGGTGCCGCGGCAATAGAAATACAAAGACAAATTGAAGCCGCATACGAAAAAGGAACACTACAAAAAACTGCTCATTGGGATATGAATATGCAAGCGGCTAAAGATATGATCGAAGCTGAAGGCACTGTGTATGAAACTGACGACGAATATAATAATGCTGTAGAAAAATTAGCTATGGATCAAACAATATATGCTTCATATCAAAATGGACTAATGAAGGTTGCGGCTACTGCTGGTCTACTTGATAGTGTTGCTGATAGACTAATGATTAGACCTCCAGTTCCGTCAAAGTATGTAAAAAATGCTTTTGTTAAAAAGGTCATAGCGTCTAAAGATAAGAGTAAAGCATTCGCAAAAGGTGCGGTACTAGAAGCAGGACAAGAAGGTCTCGAACAGATATTGATTAATTTAGCAGTTATTCATGGTACTGGTGATCAAAAAGTTGTATCCACATACGAAGGCGTTATTAACGCTATGTACAATAGTGTATATGGCACTGGTGCTTCAGCGGTTGCACAAGGTGGAGTATCTACAATAAATCTTGGTACAAAAGGTACAAAAGCAACTTATGCAAAACTCCGTAGATTTTTTGCAGGTGAAGGTACTGTAGAAGAATTATTTAAATTTCAAAAAGATGGTGATATATCGGCACTCAAAGCGGCAATTATGAATAATGATCCCAACAGTGAAAAATTTGGACAACTAGATTTTGTGGGTGCCCTTAAAAGACGAGATGCAAACTTTGTAACAGTTGATGACTTATCTAAAAAAGATAGGCAAAAGTTTTTAGATGGTACACATACTAAAAAAGACAGAAGAGATGGATATAAAATTAAAGGCAAAAGATATGACATTGCTTTACTAGAACAAAATACAAAAGATGCTGAACTGATGTCTATGTTCCAAAACAGTGTAGACAAGCAAGCTGAAGGTAAAATTCAAAGTACATTTGAAAATGAAGAACAGATTGAATATGTAGCTAAACGTTTAGGAGTTTATACTAAAGGTGATGATATCAATAAAATGATGGCAAAACTGGAAGATATAACTAAATTGGATATTCGTATTGCTGGTGCCAGTACATTAGAAGCACCACTATGGAGTGAACTAACACCTCAACAAAAACGTCAATTTGTAACAGACGGTGAAATAAGATTTGCTAATCATCCAGAAAGAGGCAATCAAACTTGGAGTAGAGAAAAAGTTCTTTATACTAGTCGAATAAATGGAGAAATACTTCCTCCTGAAGTACAAAACTTATCCGACAATGTTGACGCAAGACCTACTGCAAAATCATTAGAAGCAACTTTTGGAAGTGCCGATGAACAAGGCGGCGAAGCTGAAATTAGAAAAGCTGTAGATGATGCATACTTAGAAATGAGAGAAGACCAAGCATTTTGGGACGAAGAGTATGGTGCAACACACAACCCAGATGGTAGTCCAAAAAATCCTAATGCAGAAGGCGATGCTGGTAGACAACTTACAGACGACGACTTAGGTATTGAAGGAACAAATGGAGCAAGACCTGCAAAAGGTCAAGCGTATTATGATGATAAAGCACAAGCGGCATTACAAGGAAATGTTTTTTATCAAAACGCACTTAAACGTAATAAAGAATTTAAAGAAGAGTTAGCACAAGAACTTAAGAAGCAACAAGATGAATGGGATCGTAATAATTCAACAACACACCACTCAACAGGTGTTGCTAAAATTGACAGTAAATTTATAGATGGCAGAGTTGTAACAGGACCTAAAGTAGATACTACAGCTCCGACTGCACCCGCAGGTGATACATCTAGTGATGATAGTGGTCAAACAACAGGCGATACAGATAGTGAAGTAGATACTACAACACCAGACGGACCTGAAGGTGATACATCTAGTGATCAATCTCCCGATGTGCAGGATGATCCAACACAAGGACCTGAAGTAGATACTACAACACCAGATCAACCTAAAGGTGATACATCTAGTGACGATAGTGGGCAAACAACAAGTGGTGCAGATGATACAGTTGATACAACTAAACCAAGTGATTTAGATACTACAATAACATCAAAAGACCTTACTGGTCCCAATATTGACGTTAGTACTCCTTCAATCTCTAATGATAAAAAGATTGCTGAAGATCAAATAGTATACCGTATGAAAACAAATGTAGCAGACGGTGGCTATGCAGACAAGCAAGAACTTAAAAGAACACTTCAAATCTTAGAACAAGATTTTCCAGGAATTACAGACAAAGTATTAACGACCGACATAGATAATTACTTTAAGAATCAAAAAGAAATACAAAAGAAAACACAAGAAGAATTAGAAACTAAACCTAAACCAGTGTTTACTCCAAGTAATAGACCACCAGAAGGTACAGAAGTTGAGCTAGATGGAATTACATATCGTTGGTTAGGCAAAGAAGCTGGAAAAGGCGGCATGTGGGCTGAGGTTAAAGCAGACGGAACAAGAGGCACTACTAACCACCAAAATCACAGTAAGTTAAATGACATACATAACAGTACTAAACCTGCTCCTAGCAAAGAAAACGTAAGCGAATTAGATTTTGGAGAAGTCGACACTACACCAGCTAATACCGCAGATTCAATTAAAACTGCACAAGACCAAGTAACACCTAATTTATCACCGGGACCACAAGCAAACGCAAAAGCACAAGGTGATGGTGCAGGACAAGACAATAATCCAAATGCAGGAGATGGCGGCACAGTCACAAATAACAGACCTGATGCACTTGACTTACCCAGTACTAGTGCTCCGGATGCAAATACAGATGCTTCAATTAAAAAAGCACAAGACCAAGTAACACCTGACTTGTCACCTGGTCCAAATGTAGCAGATCCAACAGATCAACAAGATAGCGATACATTAGATGCAATGGGTGATGTAGACCCAACACCAGCACAACAAGGTGGTAGAGGAACTCCTCCTACTGCCGCTCAAAGTGCAGAACGTGCCAAAATAGCAAAACAAGCACAACAAAGAGCAGATAAAATAAGAGCAGATGCTGAAAGAGAAAAAGCAAAAGCTGATGCAGATGCTTTAGCAGACGTTGAAGCACAAGCAGATCAAGCGGCTAAAGATGCACAAGCTAAACGTGATGCTGAAAAGGCAAAAGCTGATGCAAATGCAGATGCAGATAACATGGAACTTGATGCAGTTCCTCCAAAAGTTGATAAAATTATATCTGATCCAGAAAATAATCAAAACTTATTGCCTAATGTACAGAAAGTAACAGATCCTAACGCAAATAAACCTATCACGTTTATTCCACAGCAAAAGCTCACAAAAGACCAAAGAGATGCTATTGCTGGTACTGGTAAGTATGCACAAGATACTGAAACAGAAACAGATCCAACAGATACTGGTACACCAGACAGAGGTAAAGATGTTAAAGACCAAGATCCAAACACTGCTGGTATACAAACAGAACCTGCAACAGATGCTGAAACAGGTAGTGACACAGACACTACTCAAGATACAACTACAACAACTGATCCTAATTTTACACCAAACTTTGGAGTAGTTACTCCTACAAAGAAAACAACACAAATTAAAACTGGTAAAGATGCAACAACAAGAAAAAGTGATAATCTTACTAGATCAAAAAATATAAACACTAAGACAAATACAAATACTTCTGCTGTAGGAAAAACTGCTAGAGCGTCGGCATTCTTTGGAATGAACAATGACGATGAAGATCCAGATCAAGATTTAATGAAATTCTATCCAGCCAAGTATAGAGATCCACTGAAACTAGATAAAGCTAAAGGTGCTATGGGACGAGCATCAGGACTATCAGGGAGAAAATAATGAGATTAAATGAGTTAGAAGAGAAAATTAAAATACCTGATGTAATTAAAAAAGAAATAGGTAAAGTAAAAGCAACAAATCAAAAAAAATCATTTGGTGGGATGGCAATACCTGGCGGACCACGAATACAAGATCATATGTCAGGTAGTTATAAATCAAGAGCACGAAAATCTATAGTTTCAAAAAATTATAAATAGTTAAAACGGACAAAGAACATGAAAGACTTAGAACAGAAAGTTAACGAAATATTTAATAAAGCAGTTGAAGGTTACAAAGTGTTACCTAACATTGACAAAGAACGTTATACAGAGATACCTGGACTAGAGGGTCCATTCCAAACTATGAGTGGCAAGCCAATTTATTATGATCCAAAAGAAGGTGCTTATTACGATAGAGATACAGACATGTATCTTACATATGACGAATTTAAAGCATTAGATGAAGGATATTCCCCAGGCGACGAAAATGAAGAAGGCATGGTAAGTAATTGCTGTGGCGCACCTATCATGGATGTTTATCAAGGACATGGCAGATGCAGTGATTGTAAAGAAATGGCATCAGCAGTTAGCGAAGCACAGTTGCAAGATGATGTAGCAGTTAGACGAGATGGTAAAACACTCAGCAAAGGTGAAAAAGCAAAACTTCAAAGGCAAGGTGTGCTTATGAAAGAAGGCGGAACAAAATCTGTTATTGATATGATTGCTAATGCAGATAATCCAGAAGAAATGGTAATGGACTTGGTTGATAGAGGTGATGCTATAGGTAAATTTCTATACAGCGAACTAGAACAACTAGCAACCGAAGCAGGCACAACATTTAACAATGCTGAATCAATGCCTGAAGATTTTGTAGATGAACTATTAGCTAACATGGGCATTGAAGGTTATACTTTTGAAGGCGCTCCGAAAAGTAGTCCACGTCCTAAGCCAAGACCAAAAACAATACCACGTCCTAAGCCAAGACCAACAACAAGAATTGGCGGCATGCCAGGCGGAAGCACTAGAGGTATTGACCCTAAAGATAATTATAGCCCAGAAGACCTAAAGCGTTTGCTTATGCAAAGTGCAATGTTAGAAATGGAAGAAGCTGAAGAAGAAGGCATGATAGTATATGTCGGAGATCAAAAGTTTGAATATGCAGACTATACAATACAAGATGCTATGCGTATAGTTGACGAATATGCAGACGAAATGGAAGGTGAACCGTATGAAGTATACAATGCAGACGGTGAACTAGTTGCAAGTGGTACGATGAGAAGTGGTGCATTCCACGAACCTGGGATTGAAGAAGGACATAGCCCACACAAGAAAGGCACAAAGAAATACAAAGCACACATGGCGGCTATGCATGCCAACAGTGTAGATCTCAATGCAATGCGTGATGCACTCAAGCTAGACGAAAGAACAGATGCTAATACAGTAGTTGCACAATACACAAGAGCATGTTTAGACCATAGACATAATACTTGGGGTAAAGTATGCGAACAGATTGATCATGTGAGAAGTTTTGTAAAAGAAGACGTTGATGTTAATAATGTTAGACTACAAATAAGAAAGATGCATAAACAAGAAGGTTTAGATAGAAAAATTCAAATAAAAGAAAATGTTGACAAACTAAGACAAATTGTAAAAGACAAAAGTGCAATGTCAATTAAGTTTTCAGACGGATCAATGAAAGTCGATATGACTACAGCTAGTATTTTCCTACAAATATTTGACAAAGTTAAAGAAGAAACACAAGAAAAGATTGTTGATAAAATTCAAACAAAATCAGGCTTCTTAAGTATGCTTGAAATGATGTATAAAAAGATTGGTTAAGCTATGAAACTAAACGAAGTATACGAAACGCTAACTGAAGAACAGTTTGATGAAAAAGCAGGCAAGAAAGATGCTTGCTATCACAAAGTAAAATCACGTTACAAAGTATGGCCCAGTGCATATGCTAGTGGAGCACTAGTTCAGTGTCGTAAGAAAGGCGCTAAGAACTGGGGCAACAGCAAGAAGAAGTAACATGCTAATATCAGAAATCTTAACAGAAAAATGTTGGAAAGGCTACGAGAAAAAGGGCATGAAAACCATGTTCGGAAAACGTGTGCCTAACTGTGTTAAGAGAGAAGATGTTGGTGGCAAGTACAGTGCATGGGATCATGAAGAGCCAGCAGAATACAGTAAACATTTAGAAAAAACATTTGGTGCTCCTGACGAAATGACAGATGAGCAAACTGTATGGCACAACAAAGACGGATTCAAACGTATTGTGTGCAGAGATGAATACATACTACATGGATCACCAGTACCACATTATGACTTTATATACTGTTATGTTGATATAGAAGTTCCAGAAGATCTAAGTGACGAACTTGCTAACTGTAGTGGCAGTATACTAATTGACCATCTTAAAAATGAAGTAGGCGCACGTTGCGGTAGCCTTACTGCAAATGCAACAACGTTAAATTTTGTATTAGATGTTGTAGCAGGCAGAGCTGAACCAACTAAAGAAGAATACGAAAAACGCATACTTGGTATGAAAGACATGTTTGAGCGTGGTATGAAATATTCATTGGACTGGTGGGCAGATGAATCAAATGACGCTGATCCTGAGAATCCTTTTTATGCAGAAGGACATTCGATTGTATGCGGACATGTAATTAATGAAGACCTTAAAGCCTGGTTTGGCAAAGGTAAAAAAGGCGGTGCTGGCGGAGGCGGCTGGGATCGTTACAATTCAAAAGGCGAACGTATAGGTAAATGCGGAGACAGTAAAAAAGGCGAAGGAAAGCCTAAATGTCTAAGTAAAAGTAGAGCCGCAAGTCTAAGAGCCAAAGGCGGCAAAAAAGCTATTGCAAAAGCAGTAAACAAAAAACGTAGAGAAGACCCTAACAAAAATCGCAGAGGGAAAGCCAAAAACGTTTCTAATACAACAAGGAAATCGTAATGGAATGTAAATGTGAAAAATGTGGGTGTAACTGTCATTGTGGGAAACAATGTCAAAGTTGTGTCAATGATGTTTGTACGGGGTGTGAGTGTAAACACTGTAAATGAGTGAAGTAATTGAAGACTACCAAGCATGGGAGGCATACCCTAACTATAGATGGGTCTTTAATAAACTAGAGCTAAGTTTAAGATTAGGATATCATGCTGGCCCAGCTGGTATACCGGTAAAACAATACGGAGATTATATTGTAAGACCAATATATAATCCATATGGAATGGGCATAGGCGCACACAAAAAATGGTTAAGTCCGGTGATGGAAGATGAAATGTCTTGTCACAAGCATATACCTCCTGGATATTTTTGGTGCGAATGGTTTAATGGCAATCACTATAGTATAGATTACAAGCGTGGTAAAAATTGGAAAAGCACACATAGCGATTGGATACCACTTAATGCCACACAAGGTTTTCATCAAAATGATGATAATTTAAGTAAGTTTCAATCCTGGCGTATTATAGAACCTCCCCATATAGACTTACCACAGTGGGTGCATGATATCGATGTTGAAGAACTAAACATAGAGTTTAAAGATGATAAGATTACTGAGATCCACTTGAGAAGCGGCAACGATATAGCACTACTAGGCAATATAGGCACTGAATTCTATCCAATTTGGCAAGGTGATGA
>Ga0181401_1000445_pt1 | contig 17275 bp, 20 predicted proteins | sample 24SPOviralmetaG_FD_130130 | JGI IMG/M metagenome (GOLD analysis project Ga0181401, IMG submission 130130) | Marine viral communities from the oligotrophic San Pedro Time Series (SPOT) site, San Pedro Channel, CA, USA - 24 SPOT_SRF_2011-07-20 | ecosystem: Environmental > Aquatic > Marine > Strait...
ACAAGGGGTCTTAGTGATGGTATCAGCGGAATCTTCGAAAAGTATGACCCCAGGAAAAGCCTCTCTGATAGCTTTCCAATCGGGCACGTTTCCTATGAGATTTGGCAACAGGAGGCACTTTGTATCAGATGTGACAACTTTTTTCAAGTCATCGACGGATGGCACGTACGTGGCGAGACCAACATCACAGAATACTGGTTTGAGTCCCAATTGCATCAGTGGTGCCACCGTTGTGGCAAATCCACACGCGGGTGTCACCACTTCAGATCCCGGGGGGAGGTCGAGGGCGCATAGACCGAGGAGGATGGCGCTACTGCCAGAGTTCACAAATAGTCCTCGTTTCTTTCCGAAAAGATCGGAAACCCTCTTCTCAAACTCCACAGTGCGATCACCAAAGCCAGCGAGCCAGCCATCACGAAGACATTCTTCAACGGCCTTGATCTCTTCTTCACCATATGATTCAAACTTGTTAGGTGCGTACCAAATTTTTTTGGACATTGTAATTTAATTTGTTCGATTACTTTTAAGTAGTTTGTTTCATTGTTTATTATGAAAATGGAATCAGTCACATGCCTCAAAGATTCTAGGCCCTGTGTGGAGTTTTCAAATCCCATGACACATTTCTCATCACGTCCGTACGTACGTACCGCGAGTTTGTAACATTCGGGATTCGGTTTGGGTTTAGTATAATCTTCCCTGACTATCCAATTTTTGAGTGTGTTTAAGATGGGGACTTGTTTTTTAAAATGTTCGACGACTTCCCTGTTCGTATTTGTCACCACGACATGATTGATATCATGTTCCACTATAAACGCTATAAACTTTTCGGCATTTTTTATACATGTTATATTTTTCGTCTTTAGCATCTCTCTCTTTTTACATACGCGAAGGTATTCGGCATCGTATATACCATCAAGAAACAAATGGATATCTGGGATTTTCTTGATGCGTTCAGGAGTTGTCTTGAGAACAGTGGCCCATGCTTCACGATGTAAATCATCCGTGTCTACGAGGGTTCCGTCGAGGTCTATGAGGAATAGCATCTTAATTAAAGTTAGTGTACATCTTTAATTAAGATGAGAGTGTGTGTGTTGGGAGCTCATGGTTTCATCGGTAAAAATCTTTGTAGAGGGACATCATGGTTCGGTGTGACGAGGGGTGATGTTAATCTTTTGAACCAAGAGGACGTCCAAAAATATTTTGATACACACGTGTACGATGTAGTCGTACATTGCGCGGTGGTCGGTGGGAGCCGATTAGAAAAGGATGCGAGTGACGTGTTGTATAAAAATATTCTTATGTTTGAAAATGTTGCGAGCGTTTTCAAGGGAAAGATGCTTTACTTTTCGAGTGGAGCTGCGTTACGCGGGAACCCACCCACTGACCCCTATGGTCTTTCAAAGTGGCTCGTAGACCGTCGGATCGAGACGATACCCAACGCGCACTCACTCAGGATTTGGGGGTGCTACGGCCCCGGGGAACTCCCGACACGTTTCAGTGCCACCTGTAAGAGAGAAGGACACGTCGTCATAGAACAGGATAGATATTTTGATTTCATAGATGTTGAAGATGTCCGGAAAATCGTAGGAGAGTATGTGAGAGGTGAGAGAACCGACAAGGAGTATAATCTCGTGTATCCCGATAAACTTTTGCTTTCCCAGTGGGCCAAGAGGTTTGGGGCGACCCATACGATTATTAATAATGCATCCCTAGGGGAATCTTATATATTTAAAGATAGCTCATGAATACTTGTTAAGATGCGAGTAGCGATAATCGGAACTGGTAATATAGGTAGTCATTTACTTTATAAATTGTTGGAATTACCTGTATATAAAGTTGTCGCTTTCGTTGGGAGGCGTGAAAACACAAAAAAACTTCCCCCAAACGTTCAATATTATTCGATGGGTGTTCAATATTTTATAGATAACCCTGATGTGTGTGATATAGTTTTTGATTGCACTGATGCATATACAGCTACAAAGAACGCCGAAATATTTTCAAAACAGAACTTACGTGTAATTGACTTGACTCCATCGAACGTTGGTAAAATGTGTGTACCACACGTGAACAGTGACTGTTTGGAACATGTGAGAAATGTAAATATGATCACTTGTGGTGGACAAGTGTCTATACCACTGTTAAAATATATTACTTCTAAATCAAATGTAAAGTATGCGGAAGTAGTTACTCAGATATCATCCGAAAGCGCTGGGATGGCTACACGTATAAACATTGATAAATATATTCAAAAAACTGAAAAAGCCATCAAAATGCTTACTGGTATTGATACATGTAAAGTTATTCTCACCGTGAATCCTTCACCAGAGACTGTGATGCAGACAACTGTTTTCATGGAAACTTCGGGGGGGTGTTATGAAGACTACGATGACTTTATTAAAAAGATGCAAATATACGTGAATGGTTATACGTCAGAAGTTAAACCAACGTATGTATCTGACACTATTCTCATGGTATCTGTAAAAGTGTATGGATCTGGGTATCATGGAAACCTGGATGTAATTAACTGTGCTGCGATAGAGGTTGCCAACCAACATGTACTTAAAAATATCACGAGACTACAATGAAGTAATGACGACTACTAAGGTCAGTGATCTGATTGCATCATTCTTAATAGAAAAGGGTATCGTGAACATTTATGGTATAATAGGGTCAGCAAACTCTCATATTTATAATTCATGCGCTCTCTCAGGGATTAAAGTTTTCAATACACATAATGAACAAGCTGCAGTTATCGCGGCTGGTGCTCATTATAGGACGACCGGTAAATTGTCCGTGGCCCTAGTGACAGCTGGTGGAGGTGTTACGAATGCTATTACTGGTATCGTGAGTGTATGGGCTGATTCTATACCAGTTATTATCCTTTCAGGACAGGAAAAGGCTGAATATATCAAGGAACATGAAAAACGACGAATGTACGGGACACAGGGTTTTGACGTTGTTCACATGGTTTCTAAAACGACTAAACACGCTAAAGTTGTTGAAGCTTTGGGCATCCAAGATGAATTAGAAAACGCGTACGATATAGCTGTTTCTGGTCGTAAAGGACCCGTTTTATTAGACATTCCTTTCGATGTCCAATCTAAATATATCCAACCTCGTCCCTGGAACACGTCAAATGTGGAAAGATTAAACCCGAGTGTTGAGCATGTCGAAAAAGTACTTGAACTTATTCGCACTTCAAAACGTCCCGTTTTACTCGGTGGTCATGGTATTAAACTTTCACATTCCGTTGAATTATTTCAATCGTGTGTAGAAAAATTAAATATACCTACTCTACTCACATGGTCTGGCATTGATATTTTAGACCATAATAATCCACTTTTTTTTGGGAGTCCTGGTGTATACGGGCAGCGTTCAGCAAATTTCATTTTTCAAAATTGTGACTTAATAATTACTATTGGTACACGTTTAACAATCCCACAGACTGGTTATGACTTCAAAGAAGTTGCGCGAAATGCGACTATTGTAATGGTTGATATAGACGAAACCGAGTTTAAAGATTTTGTCGATATCCCCGTAAAGTCAGATTGTGGAACTTTCCTAGAGAAAATAGTTGGTACAGAAAGTTCGTGTGAATCATGGGTTAAAAAATGTAGGGAAATCCGTGAAGAGTTTCCGATAGTTGAGGCGGATCACGTAGATGACGTATTTCCAAATTCGTATAAAATTATAGAAGCGATTTCAAAGCATCTGAAAAGGGACCAAATCATTGTTACTGACATGGGTACAGCGCTATTATCTGGACACCAAACTATCCATCTGGGTAAAGATATGACTATGTTTTCTTCGTACGGTCTTGGTGAAATGGGATATGGGTTACCAGCGGCTTTCGGTGCGGCTATAGCTGGAAATGGTCGTGAAGTTTTATGCTTAAATTGTGACGGTGGGATGATGATGAACATTCAAGAGCTGCAGACGATAGTTCAACACAACTTACCCGTGAAAATAGTTATTTTCAACAACGATGGGTACCTCATGATTAAACATACACAAAAAATGTTGTTCGATGGTAATTATAACGCTGTTGATAAAAACACTGGTATAGTTTTACCCGATTACATGAAAGTTGCGTCAGCGTTTGGATATGAACCATACCGAGTTAAATCATGGGATGAGTTCAATGTAGACTTCCCTCAATTCATGGCACATGAAGGTCCTGCGATCTGTGAGATATTTATGCCACCTAATCAGGATTTTATACCCAAGGTGAAAGGCGTCGTTCAAACTGACGGCTCTATATTTGCCCCCCCTATAGAAGAAATGTCTCCATTATTATCTATGGATATTGTGAAACGCGTGATGGGAGAAAATATTTCTATAAAATCGTCTAATATTGCTCGCTCATATGCGCCGCAATAACGCGGACGATATCTTCTTGACCCGCGACTAACTTTTTATTTCCAAGCTCTTCGACTAATTTTGACATTGGGATTGTATATTTTTCACACGCTTCTATTATATGTTTTTCAAAAACAGAATGAAGTTTATATTTAGCTGTCAATATATTTACCATATTAACTGTTGGATAAGGATAATCAGGTTCTTCTGTCAGATGTATAGTACCACATGGATGTACATTGGTCATTATTTCTAGTGGCGTATTACCCGCCCCCGCTCCAAAACCATGTACAGTTACATCTATGATAGTAGCACCAGATTTAATAGCCACCAGGGAGTTTGCCACAGCTAAACCCATATTGTTATGTCCATGAAATCCTAATTTAACACCGATCGTAGATAGTTCAGAAAAATATTTATAAACATCTTCGGGTAAAAAAGAACCAGTTGAATCCATTATTATAACAGTTGATGCCCCGTAAGACTTCATTTTTTTAACCTCTTCTTTAAGAACATGTAGTGGGCATGTAGCACACATCATTAAAGCTCCGTATACCGTTTTACCATGTTCAACTAAATATTCAATATGAGATTTGGTCATAGAAGCTTCGGTACAGTGCGACGCAATTCGGAATATATCTACACCGAGATTCATAGCTGGTATGATATCTTTTTCTATAGTCGCCAGACCGGGTATTACGTGTACAGATAGTTTAGTTTTTTTTAAATAACTCTTGGCTAAAGTTATCATTTCAAAATCTGTTAATTCCGATTTACCTATCAGAATAGACGAAGCCCCGAGTCCGTTACCGTGACCAATTTCCATGACAGGTATCCTAGACTTCTCTGCGAATTCACAGTGTTTCTTTATTGTTTCAGCTGTGAGTTTATGTGAGATGGCGTGACATCCATCACGTATGGATAAATCGTGATACTCCACCATTGTCATGTATACTTCACGAAACTTTAAGTATATAAAGATTAAATAGTATACATACTTAATATGAAAATTACATACACTATTCAAGTCTGTAACGAGTCAAGGGAATTGCACTCTCTTTTAAACTTACTATCAAAAACTATTGACCCCGTCGATAACATAAATGTGGTAGTCGATAGTAACCATAAAGCAGAAAAAGTGGCACTCGTATTGGAACATTTCAAAGATTTTATTCACGTCTATGAACGTCCGTTTGATAACTTCTACGACAATTCGATGTTTCATATCGAGAAAGCTACGGGAGAGTATATATTTCATATAGATGCTGATGAGATGCCACAGGAGATGCTCATCAAGAATATTAAACGCATTATCGACGATACCCAAGCTGAAGTGATATCCATTCCAAGAATTAATATTCACCCGGGCATCACAGAACAAGAGACGAAAGATTTTGGATTCCACGTGAACGAGGTGGGTTTCATCAACTGGCCCGATTATCAAACGCGTATTTTCAAAAAGTGTGACCATATTCACTGGACCGACACACTTCACACGAAGCTCGTGGGTTCCGATAAAATAGTAGGAGTGAAACCAAATCCATCAATGGCTCTATGGCACATCAAATCCATGGAGAAACAGAAAAGTCGGTGGAAGATTGATGATACGGGTGATTATACCATCGCACCACCGTCCAAGTCAGATCTATATGACCTGTTGATGTAATATAAAGATATATAAGTAGATTACTTATATGATTGTTGTGGTCTCTGCACACGATGAGTTTTTTGAACCCCTCGCCGAGTGGACACTCTATAAAAATAAATTACAATACTGTCTCAAACATGGATACAAATTACATTACTGTAAAGATGGTGGTGAGAAGGTATGTGGGCACCCCGTGATGGCTAAACTTCCACCTATTCCAGAAACACACTACCCCATGGGGTGGAGTAAAATGTTTCTTCTCCGGGAGGCGATGGAAAAATACCCCCAGGCGGAATGGGTATTCAGTACAGATTGTGACGTCATGATCACAAACTTTGAAACAAAAGTTGAAGATATCATAAAGACCCACGCACCTGAAAATATACATATACTCATACCAGCAGATTGTAACGGTATAAACTGTGGTAATATGTTCATCAGGAACTCTCCTATCGGTAGGGCTTTCGTAGACACTGTCATATCTGGTATGCCCCTGTATAGACACTGGTATATGTTCGAGAATCAACTCATTCAGGATTTGTTTGTGGGTTCACATTTGGAAGAGACCGGACCCACCCCTGGCGGAACCTTCTGGTCTAGAGTTGGTAAGGTTATTCCTCAGAGGGTTTTCAATTCATATGATTATAAAAACTTGCCCCGTCTGAAAAATCGTCAAGACTACAAAGATATTTTAGGGACTGATGGTCAGTGGCAAGATGGTGACTTTATCATTCAGTGGCCCGGGACTGACCTAGAGTTTAGGATCCGTGAAGCGGAGAAAATGTATAATCACATTAAAGATTCAACCCCTTAAATATGTAATGCTCACCATCGTCAAAGCTACGGTCCCACCCCCTTGTACCTATGAGAAGCTCAAGAAGAACCTCAACAAGTCTACGTTGGCCTATGGGTCCGCCATCGCATCGTCCTACTTCATCACTCAAGGGGCGGAGCAGGGAGTGTCAGCCACGGTGGGTGTCGCGTCGTCACTCCTGTACATGCGTCTCCTAGAACGTCACGTAGACGCCGTGGAGTGGTCACCGTTTCAAAAACAATTACTGGTACCCGTGGGCACGTGTATTTTTGAGACGATGTGGAACAAGGCACCCTTCGCATTTGACTTTGACTACGGCGCCACCTTCGCGGGGTTCTTGGCCTATAAGATGGCACTCTGCGCTGTGCTCTATGACGTGGTCAGGGATATACTTCTCACGCGGGATTCATGAAAGATTCTGGGTTCTTCAGGGTAATCTCGGGGAGTTCGGTGTACCTGTAATATTTTATAGACAAACCATACCTGTGACGCATCACCTTGTCGATGTACGTGTTGAACATCTTTTGCCAACTAGCGATGGATACGGTGAAAAGCGCGATCGGCAGAGGTACACGAGTGACCTGGTATCTATTGATATCCTTGTTCACCAAGAGCTGTATAAACGTGTCGTGGGCCACGCTCGGATTTGGTAAACTAAAATTATCAGACTCCAACAAGTCGATCATGTAGTACCCGTTTCTTTCCAAAATAATATTCGCCTGCATCTTCGGGTAACCACGGACGTAGTACGTGAAGTCTTCCTTACTCGGGAGGGTCACGTTGGACACTGATAACTCTCTAGAGACGGGCACAGGGTGGGAGTGATACACGATGAGGTTATCGTTGGTACCTTGGGGTGGTATGACCCGGGATGGATGCCAATTCGTATGCCTCGTGGGGCTGTTAAATTTCACGGCGTTGCGTTCTCTCGTGGCGTTTATGAAACCCACGTATTCACTTTGGTCTCTCTGTGAGGTCAGGTACAAGTCTTTCAACTTTCTGATTATCTCCCTGCTCAACTTGATGGTCACCATGTCCCTCGTCTCCTTGGTCACGATTCCCCGTGTCTCTATAATATCCTCGACGGACACGATGGGTAATCGGCGGCGGGCAGTCGTCACAGTGTTCGCTCGTGCTCGTATCGACAGTGCCACAGCAGTTTGTCTCAATTTCGTTTTGGGGTTTATCTTTGTCGTCACAGTCTTGATACCTTTCCTGTTTTTCATATACTATAGACAGAGAGTATTTCCGAAACAGTAGGGTGCCTCTTTATGTCAGTGGGTTCTAAAAAGACCGTGTCCACGTACGATAAATCGAGACCATCCGCGCGACCCAGGATATCGATGAGACCGTTGGTACCCTCCATGTCACTCTGCGCGGCGTCACCCAACACGACTATCTTTGAGTTTTTACCGATCCGTGTCAAGAGCATCTTCATCTGTGCTGGGGTGCTGTTCTGCATTTCGTCCGCAATGATGAATGTGTCGTTGAAGGTCCGCCCCCTCATGAAACCGAGAGGTTCGACAGAAACCCTGTGTGTCATCTGGCAGTTTTCTAGGAGTGGATGGGTCCACGGCTCCATCTTTTCATCCATGTCCCCTGGAAGGTAACCGAGATCCTCCCCCGCTGGTACGACGGGTCGGGTGAACACGAGTCTGTCGAACTCACGTTTGGACACCCGGGTCATGGCTTCTTGACATGCCAACATGGTCTTACCAGACCCAGCGGGTCCCGTGGCGATCACGACTGGTTTAGAGGATTGGAGCGATCTGATATAAACACACTGATTGTGCGTGAGGGGAAACTGCATTATAATCTAAGGATAAAATAATATGGAGTTTCATTTCGTAGGTATTGTATCAGGGGGTTCCGCGACGATCATCGATGGACGCGACAAACCGAGGTTCATCTGTTTCAAGGATAGACACTCGGCTACCAAATACGCCACGTACATCTCCGAACACAAGGCAAAGTTTGGTACGTGGCCCATGGTCAACCTCGGGACCCCCTTCATCAAGGTGAAATATTCCGAAGGTCATATCCCCACGGATGCTGAGAACTACATGAACCTCTTGGAGATTACCCACAGGGATCGAGATGATCTCGATAACATGTCCATCATGACGGGTGTCAATTATTTCTATTGTCACATGTTTGACTATGAAGATCTTCTCTCGATGCACATGCGAGGTCAAGAGATTGATGGATACGTGGATGAGTTCCTGTACAGAGAGAACATGGACTACAATATAAAGAATATGTGAGTACAGTATATACATGTCGTTCGTCGGACTATTCGATCCCGCAGATGAAAATCACGTGCTCTGGCTTCAAGAGGTGGATGATGCCATGAATCAAACGACCAAGGGAAAAAAATTGGATGTCAAGAAGGTGATCAACGCTAATCCCATGAAGTCTGAGGAGAAAAACATGATGGACTGGGCATACACACATTTTCAACTGTGCATGAAGTACTCTCAGGCTGTGCTCAGAGGGACCGCCTTCGTTCCACCCAAGCCAGGTACGCCTCCTTAGTGAAGTCCCTGGGTTCCGAATCTTCATCCATGCGCACGAGGAGTATCTTACCCATAGTGATTTCTTCGTGAAAAGGGTGTGGAAGTTGATTTTCATTTAATGTCTCCGCCGTCACTGCCTTGACGATGACGACATCTATTTCAGGCCATTGTCCTATGAATGTCGCTCGTCCGGGAATAACCTTGTATATCTCGTCTACGTTTAGTTCTATTTCTTCTATAGCATCTAGTCTCTCGTGTATGAGCACGGCTATAGTCATTTGTCATTCGTAAATAAAAAAAGTTGTATGTAATAAATGAACAATCTCGCTCGAATCGCGATCGCCGTCATCATAGTATTCTTTATACTGCGTCAGGGTGAACTGTACGTCCCCCGCAGTTTCGTCGACGAGGAGTGGCGCGCTGTGCAGACGGAACCCCGACGCAAGGCTGGACCCTTCAACACGTGCTCCCCTGAATCATTCGGTGCATGTGCGGAAACAACTTTCTCCCACCTAAGTAGATATTAAATAGTACATATTCATAAACATGTCTCGAGCATTCGTCGCCTCCCGATACGCCTCCCTCCTCAGTCTCCCTGTGGAACACCCATTGTGTGTAAACCTAGAAAAGTCTACACACAACTGGGCTGTAAAAAAAACAGAAAGTCTCCATGATGTCCCCGCGAGTGATAACAGGCTCCACATGGAGAGATATAAACATAAATTTTTAGAGATTCAGAAAAACTTGAAACATTCACCGAACCTGAGGCAACGCATAGTGTCTGGTCAACTGAAGACGAATAAAGTGTTTGAACTCGCCCTCGAAAACCTGTGGCCCCGGGGTCCTTACGCGAAGGCGAAGGAACAGGGGATCAAGAGAGACATGGCAAAGGATTATAACGTGGCATACGACAAGGATTACAAGGGTATTTTCAAGTGTGAAAAATGCAGGCAGTACAAAACGACGTATTATCAGATGCAGACGAGGAGTGCAGATGAACCTATGACGGTCTTTGTCACCTGTCACGTATGTAAGCTCACGTGGAAATCTTGATGGCATACATGCTGTCCGTGAGATCCGTGTCCTGATCCCCCACCGATAGGATGAAGTTGTAGCCCGACGTGCGCTTGTAGTAGCCCTTGTCTGCCGCGCTAGCAAATACAAGTGTGTCATATGTAATATCATGTTTCTTCAATTGATCCCTCGTCCAACGAACGTTCGCAGCGAATGCAGGTCTCGCCGTCACTATGATTATCTTGTAGCCCCGTGATTTCATTTGTTTGTACAACGAATAGACCTTCTCTATCCTCCTACCACTCACAGACGTGATGAGGGTATCATCGATGTCGAACATCACAGCGTCCATCATGTTTTATATACTTTAAGATTTTATACGCATCTAAGGAAATGCATTGTTGTGATTTTTTTTCCAACATCGTCACCGTGTACACGGTGGCTTGGATTGTATTTCGATATATTGAAACTTTAAGAGTATACCCACAGGTGTACCAATGATAGGTCACATCATAGACGTAGAATACGACGACGGTACTGTGAACATCGCCAAGATCGCCGCAGACGCTGGTTCGGACTACGTGGTTATACCCCTCGTGAATGTACATGGTCATTACAAGTTCAGCCGGTACCACCACAGTGTTCCCAAGGCATCCATAGCAGGATTTTACGATACCACGGAGCTCGAAGACACAGGACTCTTCACGAAATTAGACGCCACGTATTACGAGGCTGTGACGAGCGACTCTGAATATGAATGTGAATCAGACTCTGACACCGACACTGATGTAAGTCTAGACGACGAGTAAAAGTGTCTCAAATAAATATCTGCGTCATTTCACCACCCTTGGGTTTGACGAATAAAACTTCTTTACACTCACCACCACTGAATGATATCTCCGGTTCTCCACAGGAACCATTTCCCCTGAGACGTTCACATGCGTATCGGGTCATCACGCCTATGTCTATGTCCTGACTGTACCCTATGAAGGTTTTTTCTTCTTTACCAGTCAGCTCGACGGTCGCTTTAATACAATAGTTACCAGAGCACTGATCATTATCTACGATGTTCGGTGGTGGAGGACTGTCGAGAACAGCTTGGGTGCGCCTATTGTAGATACATAACCGCTTACGCCTCGCGCATACATTGGGTGGTACAAATCCGACTACAGAAAACATTTATAATAGAGTGTATAAATAAAATCTTTATATATCACACAATGAACAACACCCTCTTACCCCTCGCCGTCATCGCACTCATCGTCGTTTTCGCGTGTAAATTTACTCCTCAGAAGAAGGAGAAGTACTGTGGTGCGTGCGGCATCAAGTAACTTAAAAACCAAGCTCCTAAAAAGAACATGGCTCCTTACGACCCCCCAAACACACACTACAGTCAATTTGATGTCTCCGAATATTCAGAGGCTGACATGTACAAGTTTATCGGCAACGGTGGGAAAAAGTTTTACTGGCTCACGAGATATTTAGGTCTCGACTACATCTGGTACGACAAGGAGCGAAAAGTCGTCGAACTCTGGGGTCCCTTTTGCTCACTCCAAAATTTCCAGGCGCATCACATTTTCGAGTGTGAATTGGACCTAAGTTGTAAGAAAGAGGAAGTGAATGTATAACAACAAAATGGAATTCCTCAACGCACCCATAAAACAAAACGGCTTCAAGCGACCTTCGGTCCGCTCGCAGCGCAACCTCCCTACCCCACCTTTTGTCCGACCGACGAAAGGTGTTGTACATGATATCCTCAACCTGCAACAATACTGCCCCGCAAAACCCAAGCCTCTCATATTTCAGGAAAGGTCCGAAGAGTACCTCCGGGACTTGAAAAAAAATTACGACTACCACGGCCTCCCCTTCAAACAACCCAACATTGTTGAGCTCCCACCCAAACACAAGGTGACACGCGCAGTAGAGAAGCACATCGAGTATCTCGATCAGGTGCAGGTGAGACTGAGTGTCCTCAAGAATGGGAAGGTGCGCGTGAAGATGGTGTTGCACGGGGCGCAGTTGTACGAGAAGTATTACTCTCATGCGAAAGCTCCCCCCATTAAGGCACTGACGTCCGCCTACAAAAACCTAGGATACTCCGAGACGTTCATTCAGTCCTTGACAGAGAAGCACAAGAAACTCACGGTTTTTACCAAAAATGCTGGTAAGATAATAGATGCTATATTCGAGAAGTCTGCTGCGGCGAAGAAGAAGTCTGCTGCGGCGAAGAAGAAGACTGTCGTGGAGGAACCCAAGGAGGAGGAGCCCGAGGAGGAAGAGGAGGATGATGATGAAGATGGCCCCGAGGAGGATGAGGCGCTCGTAGCTGACGATGAAGATGAAGAAGTAGAAGAACCCATAGACGAAGATGTAGATTTTGAATAAAAATATCAGGATATTATAAACATGGTAAAGAGTACTGGTAGTGTTGTGAAAAGAAGTTCGAACTCCAACAGTGCTTCATCTGTGAACACAAATTCAGGTTTCCAAACTGCGGAATCAGGGGGGTCTGTAGGACTTAATGGCGGACGGCGATTAGGGAATAACGAAACATCTTCATCCGTTACACTTCCGAAGCGAACACCTATAAAGACAATGAAACCTAAAGGTCCTTCCCCAAAAACAATCGCAACCATCAGACAAGGGGCTCAGAGAGCTGCTACTGTAGCATCTCGGAGAATAGCAAATAACACGAGAAGAAAAGCTCAAAGGGCTGCTAATGCTGCAACCGTAAGAGCCACAGCATCGGCTGCGTTACAGGGACCAGGGAAAGAAACAGATATGAATAGAGCGTTTAAAAATGCTCGAAATGCTGGAGCCATGAACCGACTTCAGGTGGCAAAGGCGCGGAGAATCATCAATAGGTTAAATACAAAAACAGGATTGGTAAATAAATTGAAATCAGTGGAACGCAATAGTAATCAATTGAGTGCGTTTCTCTCGAAGTTAGAGAAAATGAATGAGAACGCTAAGAGCGCTGCGAAAAAGGCTGAGAGTGCTAAGAGGAAGGCCCAAGCTGCCGAAAACGCTAAGAGGGCTGAGAGTGCTAAGAGGAAGGCCCAAGCTGCCGAGAACGCTAAGAGGGCCGAGAACGCTAAGAGGAAGGCCCAAGCTGCCGAGAACGCTGAGGCGAAACGAGAGGCGGCAACGAAGATTCAATCCACCTTTAGGGGGCGGAAGAACCGTGCGTTGGTAAAAACCATGCGAACTGCTGTCGAGAACGCTAAGAGGGCTTCCATGGGCAAGAGACCAGCGTCTGTGAATGAGACGGGTTCAGCTTTGAAAAAACAAAAAACAGAAAATACTAGAAACTTTAAATCACTCATACGATCTATGCAGCTCAAGGATTTGAAAGAATACGCAAAGAATAAAGGATATCGTGGATATTCTAAATTAAAAGTACAAGATCTCAGGAATTTTATAATATCCAAAAGGTATGGGACTGCACCACCTGTTAAAAAAAAAGTTTTGAAAAAACAAACCGTCAACTTAGAAGGAGGATCTTGGGAAGCCCAATTGTATAATATTTTATTGGGTAAAATTACTTCTGTGTATAGGGGTGAAGTTAATAATCATAGGAGTGAAATAATAGATGCTATAAAGAGAGTCAATGTCGAAAAGAAAAGTGAAATCATGAAAAATGTTAATCAGGATATTAATTTGAAACAGTATTTCGACATTCTTTTAATCATGTGGTTAGATGGTATTCACGATGGGTACGTAGATAGCGCTTTTATACCATGGTACAGAAAACAGATGACTGTTAAAATACCTACTCTCACTGATGTCAAGGCGAATGAAATTATGTTACTGATCAAGGAGCAAAATTTCAAAGAAACACTGGGGGGTTTGTTTACGTATTTACGTAATTCTAGTGATGCTGTAAAAAAGAACTTGCATTCTAAAATAATGAAGAGTTTGGTTGGAGACGAAATTCCAAAGTTCGGTGTCGGTTGGGAGAAAAACGTCAAGGACTTTCTCATATTTACGTACCAGGGGGAAGGAAAAATTACCGGAGGTAAACAAATAAATAGTGTAAAATACAATGGTAATAAGGGATTGTTATTAGCCGTCGATCAACAATATTCATCAAATCAGGAACGAACGTTGACCAGGCTCATAGATGATGATAATACAGTTGGACTCATCACGTTTGGCCAGGCTTTGGACCCGGGTTCCACTATGTTACCAGGGCTTCTCACGGGTAAAGTCGAAACAATGATGAAAGCTATAAACATAGAACCCAAACCAGGTAAGGGTAAAGAAGGTAACGATGTGGACCCAACGAAATTTAATGGTGAAAGTAAGTACGCGTTATTTGGTTATGAACACATGTTAAAACTTGACGGAAAACCTGTATTTCACGTGTCTTTAAAAGATCCTAAAACCACGAAGCCAAACTTAAAGTTTAATGGTCAGGAACTGAATCTTACTCAGTCAGCTGGGAAAGCTAAGAAGGCTGATGATGATGATCTCATTGGTAAAATATCAAAATATTTTGGTGATGCTTTACAGTATTTACTGTTTACACATTTATCCAAAGTTAAAGCAAAAGGTGAACGTAGAGAAAGATATATGTTTTGGGGAAGTGGGGATTCTATGGCTTTGTTAGGGTTTAAAATATTCAGTGAAATAGAAGGAGTAGAACCACGCATGATAATTGATGGTTCCGGATCTTTTTTACCTGGTATTAGTTGTGTTAATTTACCACGTGGTTTTTCGTTGGTGAAGAAAAATGCTCCAAATATTAGTCAAGCTCTTGGAACTGTTAGAGGGAACACCGGAAACACCGCCCAATCGAAGTAAACCACCTAAAGCCAAGAGCCCTAGATAATCCATAACATGCAAGTCTTACGCGCTCCCACCCCCTACGTGCTCCCCCAACGACCCCGTGCGGAATCTAGACGCCTGAGTGACTTCATCGGTAGCGTGAAGAAGCATGAGGTTCGCGAGGCGCTCATCAAACCCAACGAGAATAAGGTGTTCTACATTGAAAAGGATGATTCTCTCAATCAGTCCAGCTACACGTACACCCCGGAACTGTGGAAGACCCTGATCGATGACAAGGTGGATTTCGACATCGATACCAGTACCCCATTCACCCTCACGGATGCCTTCTCCACGTGGTTCACCTTATTCCTGGCTATTTATTTTGGTCGCATGCTCTTCTCCAGGGGTACCGGTGGCACACCCAATCCCTTCGATACCAACAAGACGACGTTTGACTTGGAAAAGTTTGTCCCCACCCGATTCGAGGATGTTCAGGGTATCGATGCCGCCCGTGATGAACTCGAGGAGATTGTCGACTTTCTCAAGGAACCCGCCAAGTACATGATCACGGGTGCCCGTATCCCCAAGGGTGCCCTCCTCACGGGAAAACCCGGAACTGGTAAGACACTCCTCGCCCGTGCCATCGCAGGAGAGTCCTCGGTACCCTTCATCCAGTGCTCGGGGTCATCCTTCGTGGAGATGTTCGTGGGTGTGGGTGCCAAGAGGGTCCGTGACGTCTTTGAACTGGCCAGGAGAAATCAACCGTGTATCGTGTTCATAGATGAGATTGACGCCATCGGTAAGAAACGGTCGGCCGGGGGCTTCCCCGCCAACGATGAACGAGAGCAGACCATCAATCAACTGCTGACAGAGATGGATGGTTTCAACAATACCTCACAGATCGTCGTGATCGCCGCCACCAACCGCGCGGATATCCTCGACGATGCACTCTTGCGACCCGGGCGTTTCGATCGTAAGATTCAGGTCGCGCTCCCCAGTGTGGCTGGTAGAAGGAAGATTCTGGATGTCCACGCGAAGAATAAAAACCTCGACGCGTCAGTGGATCTCGATGCACTAGCCAAACAGACGACTGGGTTTTCGGGTGCTGACCTGGCTAACCTCATGAATGAGTGTGCCATCAAGGGTGCCAGGGAGTCCACCAGCATCACCCCGGGTATTGTGGAGAATGTCTATCAGCGCATCGTCGTGGGTGCCGTGGGGGATGTCAAGTTTTCTATGCGCAAGAAGGAACTCGTGGCGTATCACGAGGCTGGACACGCCATCATGGGTGTGCTGGTACCCGAGTTTGATACCCTCCGTAAGGTGTCCATCATCCCCAGGGGTGCCGCGGGGGGTATCACGTTCTTCCAACCCACCGAGGAGAATGCTGACTCGGCACTCTACACGAAGGAGTATCTGATGTCACAGATCAAGGTGGCCCTGGGTGGTCGCGCCGCGGAGGAGATCATCTACGGCACCGACAAGATTACCACCGGTGCCTCGTCGGACTATGCCAGGGTCTATTCCATCGCGCGGGAGATGGTGACCACCTATGGGTTTGGCGAACGAAACATCGACGCGAATAACATGTCCCCCGAGGCTGCTCACGCCGTGGACATGGAGATAGATACCCTGGTCGCACGGGCCTACCAGGAGACCAAAGACACACTCGAGGTCCATCTCAGTCAGCTCGAGCTCGTCAAAGACCGTCTCATAGAAGAGGAGATTGTAGATGGATCTTGGATCTATACCCTCTTCGAGTGTACGGATACATCTTGTTTTATTGTGTTTTAAAGATTTGCATCCATTACTAACAATATGTGCTACCTCGCATGGGACACTGAAACCACGGGGCTCCCAATGTCCCGTCAGAATGCTACGCCGGATAATATACATTTATTCGACCAATGTCGTATCGTCTCTCTCGCTTTTGTCATGTATTCTACGAAGGGGAGGGAGCTCAGTTCCTACCACACTGTCGTGTACCCCGATACCTTTCAGGTGACTGCCACAGAGATTCATGGTATCACACACGACCACGCACTCATGTACGGAAAAAAGTTTGAAGAAGTGTACGATGACCTCATCAAGGCCATGAAGGGTCACATCCTCGTGGCACACAACTCGAACTTTGATGAGAATGCACTCTTCTCC
>Ga0181401_1000446_pt1 | contig 17265 bp, 4 predicted proteins | sample 24SPOviralmetaG_FD_130130 | JGI IMG/M metagenome (GOLD analysis project Ga0181401, IMG submission 130130) | Marine viral communities from the oligotrophic San Pedro Time Series (SPOT) site, San Pedro Channel, CA, USA - 24 SPOT_SRF_2011-07-20 | ecosystem: Environmental > Aquatic > Marine > Strait...
ATTGGTGGAATGGCTGAAGATTACTTTCAAACCCACTTTTTTGGAAATGGTATGTCTGAAGAATCTGCATTTCGGTACATTGATAAATGGACTGAAACCTGGATGTCTATAAAAAGAGATGAATTTACTCTTACAAAGGCGTTTATTGATCAGACACTTTTAAATGCAACAAGCCCCATCAATTCAGAATTAAAAAGTTTACTTTTCCAACGCTATAAAGATTTAAATACAGAACAACTTGGTACTGGAGATGTGGCTGCTGGTAAAATAAATACTATGGAGGCGGTGATTGTAAATCACTTTAACTCTTCAGGTTATGTTTTTGAAGAAACTGAAACTTTAGGTACTCAACCTGGCTATAATCAAAGAATAGTACAACAAGTGGTTTTGCAGACCAAAGAAGTTTATAGATATCAGCCAGGTCGTATATCAGGTTTTACATTCGGTACTAGGGTCGATATTGATCCTACAACTGAAGCAAATTACGCAGAATGGGGATGCGTTAACGAGTCAGATGAATATGTTTTTCAGTTGGCTGGTAAAAACATTAATATTATAAGACGCTCAACTGTTCCATTAACCCGACAATCATTAAGTCTATCTGGTGGGTTTACTGAAAATGATACAGAGTTTTATAACAAAATTGAAAATGAAGAACCTTTGGCCGGTGGAACCTCTAGACCAACATATTATGAATTGAAGGTTCCACAAAGTAGATGGAATGGTGATCAGCTTAATGGAAACGGACGAAGTGGATATGACATAGACCCTGAAAATGTTACTATGTGGAAGATTGAATTCTCTTGGTATGGTGCAATTGGTGTTCAGTTTTATGCGTATGTTCCTGTTGGCCAAGGAGAAGCTAGATGGGTTAAGCTTCATAGAATAGTTATTGAAAATTCTTTAACTCAAGCAAATCTTCAAGACCCATACTTTAGAATGCGTTATAATTTAGTAGTAGGTGATAGAACAGTCACGACTAACCCGCAATTTGTATATAAGTATGGCTCTTCTGTTTATATTGATGGTGGAGATTTAGGTACATCTACAGTTAAATCATTTTTATCACAACAAAAAATTGTCCCACAAGACAAAGATGCTCCACTAGGAACTAATAATGATCTTATAGCTGACGATGACTTTCAGCCAATGCTAGGTATAAAAAGTAAACGATTCATTGCTAATAGAGATGGTAAATTAAGACCAAGTAGGATGATTACCATTCCAACTTCACTTAATGTATCCGCGGATAATCTTGTTGAAGTCGATTTATTAGAAACTGAAGCTGGTAGAGGGTTTGGATTTTCTTATGATAATGGTTTACGATGGAATCCTAATGCAAGCCCCGCTATAAATGAACATAATCTTTTATTAACTGCAGGTAATGCAGATCCGTTTGAATTTTTTAATCAAGGAGGAAGCTCTTTAGCACCATATGCTCCAAAATTAATTGATTTTATATTTGACACTCAACAAGAAGGAATTGGGAATGATGTTACTACGTTATCAATAGTAAAACAAAAAGACGTAATTGAAATTGATAACACAAATCGAGATTCACTTGGAAGAGGTAAAGTAAAACATGCTCTTACTGGATCAGACGCATTACCAAGAGAATACATTAAATTAACACCTGGTACGGATTCTCCATTGATGATTGATGAAACATATGATGATGCAAAGGTGGATGTTGGTGGCTTAAACAATGTGTATGTCGATTGGGAAGAAACTTTACTTGATGATAATATAATAAAAGAAACAAGTAATATTACTAACAAGCCAATGGCTGCAAGATTTCGTATTAAAAGAAAAGCTAGGAGGGATTATGGTAATACTACTAATTCTAAAGTTGCTTATAAGGAATCAGTATCTCCAGCCAATTCATTGTTTAGTTTAGCTACAAGTGCGTCATACTTTAAGCAAAGTAAATCTAATGTTACATATAACTGGTTCTCAGGTGGCAAAAGTTTAGCTTATCCGAGAATACCCGAATATAAATATTCTCAAGGTGCCCATGGTATAGGTATAGGAACTAAAACTCTTCCAGAGTTTTCACCTTCAGCCGCTAGTTTTGGTGGAGCTACCGGAATACCTGCCGAGTTTGTTAGAAACTTTGGTAAAGGTGAAAGGTATCCACTTGCCGGACCGTTTGAAACAAGCGGAACAGATATTGGCGATCCTAGTAGCAATTATTTTCCATTTAGAAGTTTTACTAATGGGTTACAAGAATATTATTATGTAAAAAGAGAAGCTTTTAAAGAATATGATAATGTTGGCGGTCTTTGTGTTCCATATTCATATGCGTTTGGTATGACTAAGTTACAAAGATGGGATAATGCAATGTGTACATCTGATATTCCGTTTGAAGGTACTGAGATTGAAATAAGATTTTTAAATCCTCAGGCTGGTGGAGTACCTCTTTATGATCATCCATTTACTGGTCAAAAGGTAAACTATCAGAAGTGGCCAGAATTTAGAATAGGTTTTACAAATAAAGTTCCAGCTAAAGTAATAATGGATGGTTCAGTTCAAGGGTTAAATGAAAACGAAAAATGGAATGGAACTTTTGAATCGGCTAATGATGACGGAAGTGCTGGTTTATTACAAAACAAAGATTATATTTTTACTGATTATGAGTGTAATCATCATCATACTTCTGTAAACACTGGTGAGTTTGCTTATGGAGAACGAAACTGGGATTATGCTCAGACAATGCAAGATGATTATCGAGTGAAAGGGATATTGAATGAAGGTAAAAGAGATTCAAATGGAGAACCTTTAGATTATAATATTGGTGGAATGCCATCATATGTAAAGTTAAAGGTGGCTGCAGATTTCTCAATATTTACAAATTTGACGTTTCACGACAAATTTAATGACTCGGATCAAAATGCTTTTATAAGAACATATAAACCTTCTGGTATAAATTTTGCTAATTCAGGCTATTCCATAGATGGTGTAAAAGCTGGTACAACTAGGCCTCTTCTTAAATTTGATGGTGTTCCTATGAGTGACATTTTTTATAGTGACAGTAATGTTAGTGATGGCGATGGAGATGAATACAACTGGAATGATAGAGGATTAAGTAAATTTGGTTTCACCAGTGATAACAATTTTATTGTGATAAGAGATAATGACGGAAGCTTTGAAAATGCTATTAATGGCGGGTTGTCATTAAAAGGAGGAGGGGTTTCTATTAGACACGTAACATCTGCTGGAGAAACTAAAGACTTTTTTGCTGGAGAAACTAATGACATTACCTTTTTAACGGAACCAGTTAAATTTGAATACTATGCTAAATCTGATGGAACTATAGATGTAGAGGCATACACAGGAGGAACAGGCAATATAAGAACCGGGTTCTTAATTCAGATTAGTGGAAAGTTAGTAGATACCGGTAATGTTGAAGGAGCCACAACGGCTCCAATGAATTTAACTACTATGGGTTCAGCTCTTCCCTTAACTACAACATCAAGTTTGATATTTAAGATCGTCAAATTACAATACCCATCTCAACCTAATGGTACAATACTTCGTGAAATTCAAAAAGTATTTGGAGATTCTTCTACGACTTTCTACCCTGTAATTAAATTAAGAGAAGACGCGCAAATAAACAATATTAACATAAAGGTTACTAAACCCGGTGAAGACCCTGTTGTAATATCACCTACGTGGAAATTATATGGAGCTTCACAATTAATTAAACCATTATGTGATAACTCACCGGGGTTTAATAGATTAAATAATTTAGATGGAGCCACAAATGGAGTATTAGGCGCAATAAATGAAAACTTCGTTTCAAGAAATAGACTTGATGGAATAGAAACCGATACTCAAATGAATAAAAGACTTAGAAAGTCTTTATCTAATATTGAATTTAAGGCTTTAAGTAATGACCCTCTTGCAAGGAGAACCTTACCTGGTACGACAAATACATTATATGATGTTAGAGGTAAAAAATCTGAAAGAAGTAAAAAGATTACATCTTATTATTTTGGTCAAGAAAAGGGGTCTGCTGTTGTAAATGAAGAAATTTCTTTAAAAAGTACTTTTGGTGAAGATAGAAATAGAATAATACCAGATCAGCTAGGAACTAAAGCATTGTTTATAAGAGCTCAAAAAGTAAATCTAGGAGAAGATGGGTTAACAGCTAAAGTTCAGATAGGGGTTAACGTTAGTGAGTTATAAATAGTTATATGGCTAATATTATATATGGAATAAATGCGGGTGGTGGGTTAAGTGAGCTGCCTAGTAAACTTAAAGCTCTAGAAACTTTAGGCCTTAAAGCCAGTGACTTAAATACAATTGGAAACACCGATGAAAGGACTGGAGCAAGCAGAATCACACTTGCAGCAAAACTTAATGTCAACCAGTTTCACCATTTAAGTATGGCTTCTGGTTCTCCTAGCCAAAAATTTCCTGAAAATATAATAGATAGAATAGATAGATATTCTAGAGCTACAGCTGGCATAAATAGAAAAATTGAAGAATTAGCCGGCCCGAAGTCACAATCTCAAAGTGGAATTGATACAGAATCAATTCAAGGCAATATTGCAGTTAATGGTCCTATAGGTGCGCCATCTATAAGATATTTTTCAACTGAACAATTAAATGCTAATGACGGTAGTTTTGAGCCATTAGATATATCTACATCTCGTGTTTCATCATGGTCTACATCAAAACCAACTTTAGCATTTGGTGGAGATGTTAGAATCTCGAGTCTAAGCCCTGCTCACGGAAGTGGTAATGCGCAATTAAATGCTCTTCCCAATTTAACCAAGCCTGAAGGCAATGAAACGCCTAAACTACATATTGGCAAAATTGTAATTGATGGAAGAGTTCAACAGGCTCCTATTACATCACGAGCTTTTGCGGCTGAGCAAGCCACACATAAGTTAAAGGTGAAAATTAATGGAGAAGAAATTTATTTATATGCAATGAAAAATATTCCAATGCAATTTCATGGCCTATTTAAAGGACCGGGTAATATCGCTGGGCGTGCAATTGTGAATGCGAATATAGCTGAAGGGCTACCTGATGGAACTAATCGAACAGATTACAGAATTTTCAACTCCAATCAACAAATCGAATTAGAAGTAAGAACAGCTGAAACTAATAACCCTGATGCGCTCTTTTTCTCAAACAACTCGACAAGGTCTCGTACTATTGAAGTTTATCAAGACCCCGCAAAAATTGGTTCACTAATGACTTCAGGTTCGTCACTTGTAAATGGCGGATTAAAAATTACAAATTTTCCAGCTGCTAATTTTTCTAGACTTAAAACTTTACTCTTTCCAGGTAATAATTTATCAACTATTCCAAATCTTGCAGAAACAACAAAGGACGCGACGGGTGTTTCTAATTTAGAAATTTTGAATTTTAAAGGTAATAATTTTTATTCATCACCTGAAGGTAGCTTTCCCGATTTAAATAGAATTACAGGTGCGTCATTGAATAGATTTCCACCATCATTAAAATCTTTAAATATTTCCCATGCATTTGGGATTGGTGGTACTAGTGGAAATAAACTAAGCGCAATCAGTGAAAGCTTTAAAAGAAGATTTCCTATATTAGAAACACTTATTCTTGGTGACTCGGAGCCGAGTACTTTAAATAGCCCATGCATACCAGAAGTTGGAAGATCGGTTACAAAGTATGAATATAAGCGGCAAGATTTCCCATTTACACCAGGAATGTCAGTTGTTCAAAGAATAACTCTGGATGAAGCTGGAGCAACAGATGAATTAGGAACTCCAACAACTCCGGCAGAAATAAAAATTAGAAGAGCTTTAAATTTCTTTAAGATTGAGATTACTAATGGCGGAGAAGGATATACAGATGGTGATGGACAAAAATTTAGCACTCATGCATTAACAAAAAGTGGAGGTGAATCGCCTGAAGGTATACCATTTGGTGATATTACTGTTAATGTTAGTGGTGGTGCAATAACAAGCGGCCATTTTGCTCCACATAAAGATCATATAACTTTTTCTTCCCAGCACATAACTGAAAGACCTAAACCAAATGGTGATGTTTTTGTACGAACTCCTCATGTAGCAGATAGTTCGTTTGATATGCCAGGTGGAACGGGGATGAATTTTTCTCCTTTAGGATACTATGTTGATTGCGGAATGTTTTCAAGTCCGATGTCTATCACTGGATATAATTTTGACCATTGTAACACAACGGTGCTAGATAAATACCACGCATACATGAATTCATTTTTTGATGCCACTTCAAAAACAGCTCTTGAATTTGGTAATGTAGATAGCGGAACTACTTTAACTGGTTCATCTGTGAATGGCACAAGTTTTCACGATGTTTATAAATCGACAGATGGGCTAAGAGTTATGAATACTCTTAGCACTGATCATAGTCATATGCCTATACCATTTCTTGTAGGGCATAACACCAGTAAAAGTATAACCAATGTTAATTTTAATAACACCTGGCCTGAATACCAGACTCGACTTACGAGTGTTATTAATAAGATAACTAATAGTGGAAATAAAGATTTTCCTGGGTTTAATATGGGGGTTGAGATGCCTGACTATTATAATTATATGCAATTGTTTACTTTATATGATAGTCCTCAATCTGCATTAGATGGAACATATCAAACTGTAGGTGGAGTTGATATCAAAAGAGGAACAAATGGAGTTTATAAATTGCGAAATTGTAATCAGATAAAATCTCTTAATGTGTCAAGGTCACTAGGAGGTGGTACTCTTCCTAATTTTGATGGAAATACTTCTTTAGAAACGACTAACTTTATTAACTCTAATTTTAACAGATTTGAAAGGTCTTATGATGAAAGTAAAAATTGCCACATACCAATAAATATGTTTGCGTCATGCGCGAATAAACTAAAAACTCTTAAAATTACAAAAATTGAATCTCGCATGGTTAATACTCAAGGTAGAGACCAGACAGCATATGGAGAAGCTTCCGACTCTAATGGAAATAGAACCGGAAGAGTCGCCGGATATGAATCTTTACCAGCTGAAAGAATTGGAGCTACATATGGATATGGGAGTGTAGCTAGTAATTGGCCTTCGTCGTCTGGTTATGGAACCTCTGCAGAGATAACTGATGGTGATTTTTCAACTGACATTTTAGGCGGAGCTCTAACACACTTTCAACTGAGCTTGAGGTCTGATTTAGATGACAACCCAAATGATTCATCATTAGCCCCATTTAAATTAGGAACTTCTACAATATTAACTGATGATAATAGCGGAATACCTAAGTATGGTGGATTAACTGGACCTATTCCAACATTTAAAAATGCTATAACATTATCACAGTTGGACCTATCATATAATTCTTTAACCGGTAAACTTGATGAGTGGACTGCATCATATCAATCTGATACAATTTCAAAAATTAACTTAAATGATAACAGAATAAGAGGAAGCCTGAATTTTGATAAACTAGCAAATATTGGAGGAGCCTCTACGAAATCTCTAACAGCATTAACTGAACTTCAGGTATCTAATAATAATCTAGAAACCATTGAAAACTTTGGAACTGGAAGTGCGGTTTTGGGTGAATTAACAGAAATTAATGCTGAAGATGGATTTGATTGCCCAAGCTATTATAATCCAGCAATGCAAATAATATTAGAACCAAATGCAGCTACATCAACTTCTGCTGCTCGGTGGTTACTTGATAGAAGAAAAGATGGTACTGCAAATAAATATGAAAAGTCTATTCCTCATCTTAGTGGAGCAAGTGTCAGATTACCTAAACTAAACAAACTTGCTTTAGGGCGACTTCGTTCGCAGACCCAACAGAATGGGCCATTTACTAAGTTTGAGAATATTGATGATGATATGTTTTTAGGGGCTCCTAATATTAAAAATCTAGAGCTTTCAGGTAATGGGTTTACTAGAGAGGCTATAATGGATACGCTAAAAGCTATTAAGAAACTAGTTATATCCAATTCATCTGCTAGAAATATTACTCTTGATTTTTCTTGGCAAAGAGGTTGGAATAGTCCATCAGATGGTACTGGCATGCCAGGTCCAACAGGAAGTGGTGAAACAGATTTTAGAATATTAAGACCTGAGGATAATATTTCTAGTTTTAGTCAAGACTCAGTTTATAGAAAGGGACTTGCTCGAGTAGCAGACCCCAATGATCCTCTTCAAGCATCTGATTTGAAATATAATTCGTTAGATGATATTGATTTAATTATAGACTTAAAAGAAAATTACAATATAACAATTAATGGTATTAAGGCAGAGAAGGTTCCAAGTCTATCTGGCCCGCATTCTCTATTAGGGGCTCATTGGTTTTCCAATACACGTGCAAACCAATTGCAAGTAAGCAGATTTATGGGACCAGGAACTCGAGGCTGGGCTAGAGACCAGATTATTAATCTTTATAAATGGCAACCTGATTTTATTTTAGGGGTTTTTGACGCTAGAGGGTTTAACAGAAGGGTAACTAAAAGATTTGAAGTTGATATGGTAACCTGGGATAATAGAGTAATACCTATGGATGGCACAAATGGCAATCCTAATTGGACAGTTGCTCCAGGTGCAGGTTTATTTCCAGAGAAAATTCAAAAGACTTATAATCTAAATATAGGAAATTCTACAGATCCAATTTGGAGAGGAAACTCTGGAGCAACCAAGAATCTTAATACTGCATTAAGTGAATCAGACAATAACTTTGTTAATAATCAACAGACATTAAAATTTATAACAAAAATATATGGAGAAAGAGAATTGGCAAGTGGTATTCCACAAGTAAAAACTCGAACCTATACATTCAGAAATAGAATAACGACAAGAGAACCAACTGATCCATCTGATGCAAGTCATCCAATGGGTGAATGGAAAGATACAGTATACCCCGAGGAAAGTGAATAATGGCAAAGTTTGGATTTAGTAAAGAAGGCAATTTAAAAGAAATAAAGAGAGGTGACTCTGCTTTACGAACTTTGCTATTACCTGTAACTAAGTTTGGTTTTCAAGACTTATCTCTTTTTAAAAAGAATTTTCGGTATGATGTTGACCAAAGGTTAGACTTTATTCCAAATAACCACAAGTTTCTTGTAGCAATAAATTCTCCAAATGTAGGTCCTAAAAGCGCGACTATTGAAATTAGAAATATTAGCGATGTTTCACCTGATAGCACTGTTGGCACAAGAAACTTATCTATTGAACCTGGAGATGGAGTTTTATGTTCACCTAATTCTGATATTGTAACTGGTGGTAGCTTTTCTTTAAATAGAATCTTAAGTGTTACTAAACCTCAGAGCGGACTAGATGACATAGGAACTATATTGCTATCTTCTCAAATAAGAAATGGTGAAGGAGCTAGTGATGAAAGTGAATTTTATACAGATTCAAATAAACCTGGTGGTTATGTTGGCGGAGGTTTAATTAATTCGTTTAAAGAGCGAAGAAACGAAAATGAAAAAGTTGCAATTATAAAACAAAATAGTGCTACATATAATTCAACTTCTGGTAGATTTACATTTGGAACTGATATTGATCTTACATTCACTGAAGGTGATTTAGTATCTAAAGTTAATGTTAAAGGGCAACCTGAATTTAATATTGCAGGTGGAAGTACTTATTTTGATAAGAGAAATGGAGATGTTAAATATGGCTCTTCTTTCTATCCGTTAGTTGTTAGTGAATATGACATTAATGAGTTAGGTCAAACTTCATTTATCTTAAAAAGGCCTGAAACAAATAGCCCCGTTTTATTCAACAAAATAAAAGTTGGCCACGAAAACGTTTATGGTCATAATCTGGTTTTAGGAAAAGCTTTATTAGTAAATGAACTTCAAGGTGGCACGTTTAGTGCATCTGAGGAAAATGATAAAGAATTTGGTACTGGTATTTACCCGGCAATAAGCCAATCTTCAACTTATCCATTAACCACCACCGGAAGTGGAACTGGATTACAAATTTCTATTAAGACTCAAAATAAACGAGTTATAAAGGTTACTATTATTGATGGTGGAAGTGGCCACATACTTGGAGATGAGATTACGTGTCCAAAAGAAAATATTTTGACGGATAGCCTTACCACTGGTTCCGGTACAATAGATTTAAAATTTAAGATTGGTTCGGCTACTACTATATATAATGCTGAAAGTCCTCAGTTGATGATTTTCAATAGTCCTAATATTATTCAGTTTACTAGGCAAGTACCTATTTCTGAAAGTGACCTTCGTGGATTAGTGCCTCCAATATTAAGGGCTCAAGGCGGACCTAAAACATTAATCAGATTGGGAGATGATCAGTCAGGTGGAACAGGAAGTGTTAAAAATCTTTATAGACATTTTGAAGGTTTAGGACAGATGTATAACTTACAAGGTACTACTGATAGATTTTCAAATACAGAAAGTGATTGGCAAAACGTATTAATAGAGCATACGTTCAAAGAAGTATTGAGTGAGATACAAGGCGAAGTTGATGTAGCTGAAGAAATTGGCTTACAAAAAATAACTACAAATACTGATAATATTAATACGTCTTCTGAGAATTTAGTTATTGGAGGAGCTCTTCAAATTCAAGACCCCATAGGTGTTAATGATGTTAATGATATATCTGATGAGACAACAGGCAATTTATTTAATGATTGCCCTCACGCTCCGGCTGTTTATATTAAAGAAGAAGATTTAGAAAACCCTGGTACGTACGCATATACACGAGCCTTCTCAACATTTGATGGACCATGGACCGCAGATTCTTCAGCCGGTAAAAAACACATTAGAACATTTGAAACGGTTGACCAAAGTAATCCTTCATTTGTTACAACTCTTAATATTGGAAAATTAGAGTTTGAAGATAGAATTGTAATTGAAGATTACGCAAGTAGACATATTGTAGAACCTACTTTAGCTCAAGAATCAACTGCTGGAACTATATACGCAGAAAATAGAATAAATCAGCCTGCAGGATCATTTACATCATCTCTAAATTCTCCAAGAAGTACCGGGTTTACACATAAAATGCCAATTGTTATAAAAGAAAAGGATATTACTACTGGAGAAATAAATGATGTTATTTATTTCCTACTCTTAAAAGGACCATTGACATAACTTTGGATAAATACTTACATGAGCACTGACAAACTATTTAAAACAGAAGGGTTGTTATTAAAAAACAACTTCAAAGAAGTTCCAAATAAAACTCAAGGGCTTACTAACATTTTAACTCAAGCGTTTGGTGATTACACATATGATGATATTTCAATTGTTAATGGAATATCAACGTATGGAGAATTAGGAAGTAATGGTGATCTTAAGTTTAAAGGGGTTCGCGAATATAATCGTCTTACTGATATTGAAATTGATGATTTATCAAAACCCGCGATTAATGGAGTTTTTAGAAAGGCCAATCCATTTCAAACAATTAAAAATCAGTTAGATAAAGTATCGATTCAATTAGGAGAAGCTTTTGAAACTGGTGGTGGTGATGGTCTTCTTGCTCAGTATTATAATTGGCCAGATGTATATGGAGATGCAACAGATATACGTTCTGAAGGTGGAGGCTCTTTTGTAGCAGAGCAAACAAATTACTTTACGCCAAATACTGCTGTAGCTCCTTCTGATTCTGAAGCTTTTTATGAATTTGATGAAAACGATTTAAATGGTAAGCGAATAGTAGCAGAAGAAATTGCCTTTAAGGCTGGTGTTTTTAATTATTCAGGCCGGCAAGGGTTTCACCCAACAATAGTTAACACTTCCAATAACGCAGGAATCGCAAAATTCTCAGGCTACTTTAACCCTGGGTTCTTCGACTATGGAGATGGTATAAGTACACGTATTGGTGGTGATAATACAACTGATAGAATTTTAATTACAACAAACTCAGGCAGATATAATAACTCCGCATTTAGTAAAATAGCACGAACATCTACTCCAATAATAATGAAGTTTTGGGAAGTTGACCAGACAACTGGAATACGAATTACTTCAGACGATAACCCTTTATTTGTCGCACGATATGCGCCTAGTTTAAATAGTAATAATCCTAAGTTTGATGACGACTCTGATGGTGATGGTCTTACTGATGGTAATAACCCTCCAGCATATTATTTTGTTAAAGCAAATAGCGGTGGTATTAATGACCAGTTTCAATCTCCGAATGACATTCATGGTAATAATGAAATAACCAATATGTCGTATCAAAAAGACGGAGTATATGTGGTTGCGCCAATTCAAGATGGTAGAATGACTAGACCTACATCTGAAAGAAACAAATATTTAAACCCATTTAAGCCAAATACATTTTATTCAATGGAGATGTATTTTATCTTAAGTCCTCGAGTAGCCGATGAAGTTAAAGATAGAAGAGTCTACCTTGAAGGATATGATAGGTATAATGATAGACCTCAAACTTTACACTCTCATCATTTTTGGTCAGAAAATCCGCTTTCTAGCAAATTTAAAAAAGGTAAGTTGTCTGAAAAGATAAAATTTGGAATACCAAGATCAGGAACTAACCTAGCAGGTAACTCAACCCGAATTGGAACTATTAACCAAACTGAAGATGGTAATCCTAAAGATAATACACCTTCGTTTCTTTCACATATAAATTCAGTTGGAAATGACAATTATGCTGGGGCTGATAATCCAAGAAAAACTAATTATAAAAGATTGTTTTCTGACCAACGAATTTTTATTACATACAAAGCTCCACACAAATGGAACGAAATTTTTAGAGGAGATTGGCTAGCTCCTAACTTTGGTCCACAGGCAGGTGGAGGCGTCGGTGATGCCTTTCACAAATATCATTATGTCGCATGGAATTTGCCAAAAACAACTCCAAAGGGAATTAAGGCAGCATCAAGACAAGAAGGAGATAAAGAAGTACCTAGAGTTGGTAATTTATTAATCGATGCAAATTCTCCAAAACCACGAAATGTTAAAGGTGGAGATAGTGGTAGTGTTTTTGATTCCTTTACTTATATTTCAGGGCTTAGTGATGCAGATGATAACAAATACGCATATCTAAGTAAACCAACAACAGGTATTCATAAAAAGAATATTGGTAATGAGACTAGAACAAAAGTTCAGATCATAGATCATAATGGTTTGAAAGGATACGGATGTGGAAGAATTGTTAAACTGGAAGATGGCCGAAATCAATTACATGTTCCAGGTATTCAAGATTATAATTGTCCAAGAACATTTTATGATGGTCCACCATTAGGGCTACGAGATATTATTATTTTTGAAGATTACGACGATACACCATTTATACAAGTAAGTGATACTTCGCCTAATGGCACATATGTTGTTATGAGGTCAAGTGAAAAACAATCTAAACCTGCAATTGATGGATTTCCACCTGAAAGTACACAGAGGCCTGGAAGCCAGCATACTTTAGAAAATTTAAATTTAAATAATGGGCATACTGATGTCGATGGCCAAGGTGATAAGAATTTAGGAAAGAATTTCTTTGTATATCATCATAGAGGGCTAATTGATAAATCACTTGACTCTTATTGTGTATTTCCTGATGTAGTAGCTGATGGAGAAGTTATTGAGGCAAAGGCAATCGACGATGCTGATATAGGAGCTACAAAAATTGAAGTTGACCGAAATGATATTTCAACATATTCTGGTTCACGAAAAGTAGTACCGGATTCTCCAAGAGACTCATACGGTAATAGCATTCAGTTTGGGGTTTGGGGCAAGAACATAGACGTGAATGGTGACCTTCTTCCAAATGGTACACTCATTAATGAATATTATAATTATAAGGTTTTTCCAAGACAAGTATTCACCACAACAATGGCAGGTAGCGGTCCTCTTAAATGGGAATTGAGACAAACTGGATATAATTGTCCTCGTCCTATTGAAGGTGATGCTACAAATCTTTATGGGTCACCACATCCAGGTGATTATTATTTTCAGGCTGCTGGAACTGGTAACGAAAACCTTCGACTTATGTGGCACAGAGGCACGAATAAAGACAAATTTTATGGTGGGGGTAATTGGAGAATTTTTGATGGAGTATTCAGAACAGGTGAGGGAGAAAGTTTAAATGGTAATGCATTGGCATCTTGGTCATCTACCAGTAGTAGACAACTATTGCCGACAGGAGCTCCAGCTTCCATAAGTACTGATACTTCAGTAATCGTAGGACCTTCCAGTAATTATACATTATATACAAACTCCGCCCTTGATGATCAAACACACATAATCGGTCACGATTCACCTAATGTTCCTGTGGGATTGGGATTGTTTGAACCTGATGCTCCATATGAAGTTCAACCTTTAACCAGTGTTGTTAAAGTTGGATTTGGTGTTACAATTTGTAAAGATGCGACTAAAGCAAGTTTAAAATATCAATGTTTCAAACCAACTAACACTGCACCTCCATTCTTATCAACCGCAACTGGACTGAGAACAATACCTGAAGGCCTCACTGATTTAAATGTTGACGCAGTCAACTCGGTTAAAGTATCATATGCTTCTCCGCGCGCAGGGGAAATAACAAACCCTCTATCAGAGTTTAGATTCGGTCCTATAACAAAAGTAGTATGTTCATCATTCTTTGCATCTGGTAATTATGGAAATAATAGCCCGGGTGTTAATCAAGTACCCGGCTCTGACTTTTTTCACAACACAAGTGTATCACAACATGGAATTGTTATCACCGAAACTGCAACAGGAAATACTACTATTACTCAGCCGGGTACCACTATTCCTGCCGGCCACACGGCTGAAGGGGTTTATTTTCAACCGGGTGGTATAATTGGAAATGTTTCAGATGATGTTTATAATAGACTTATCGAGTTTGAAAATATTACTCAATTTGGTCAGGTTCAAAGATTTCAATTAATAGGTACAACCCGCCCCGACACAAGCCTATTATAATATAAATAGAGATAATTATGGCAACTTATTCAAACATTTTTATAGACCAAGGTTCAACCTTTACATTTACTGTAGATTTAAATGAAGTAACAAGTGGAGCTGACGCAACTTTAACAGACTTTGTTGGAGCGGGTCGAATTAGAAAATCTCATGGTTCTATTAATTCTGCCGCTACCTTTTCAATTGTTGGAGATGTTTCAGGCGCAACAACTTTTACTTCAAGTGATAAAGGAATTGTAGTATCATTAACAGCCGCAGAAACATCGACAATAAAAGCTGGTCGATATGTTTATGATATTGAAATTAGAAAAGCATCGACTAATGAAGTTAACAGAGTATTAGAGGGTCAGATTGAAATTACACCAAGAGTAACGCTTTCAACGGAGACCTAATCTATGTCAATTAAAGCATCAATACGTTCAGCTGGTACAAAGGTTACAGCAAACACGGTCGGAATCATTCCGGTTCTTAATGGAAACACAACTCTTAATGGGGCGCTATCAATTAATGGCAACTTAGCCGTTGACACAGATACTTTTTTTGTTAATTCGACAAACAATCGAGTAGGTATTGGAATAACAAACCCATCACAGGCACTAGGAGTAAAAGGTGATATAGCACTATCAGCCAATTCAGCAATTAATGAACCAGGGAATTTACTATTTTCTGGCATGGTTCATAATGCTAATGGTAACGTTACACTTGGCGGTTCAGATGATACTAAAGCACTACACATATTTAATAATTCAGGTGTAGATGCTATTAGAGTTGATAGGACAAATTCACGTGTTGGTATAGGAAACTATTCAGAGGCAGGACTTAACCGTGCGCCGCGGGAAACATTAGAAGTTGGTGGAAAGATTTTAGCTGATAGTTTAACATTAGTCAATTCACCAACAGGTGCTGAACTTAGAGTACGTTCGAAAGGGACAGATGCTGATCCAGCTTATGATAATATAAGAATAGAGGGTAGTGATAGTATTTTAAAAGCTGGACAATTTAAAGTTCATAAAGTTGTGTATGACCCTACTGGTGTACAAGAAATACAAAACAATTATCAGTTTTCATATACAACTGGAAGTACCGATGTATATACATTTAACAATCTTTCACATGGTGATGGCACAGCAGCCGGGCCAGTAAGAATCGACTCTAAAGGCGCTAATGCAGAATTCAATTTAGAGGGACTGGGTGGTTATGGCTCTGCATCTTCTGTAGCTAGAATCAAGGCAACTGATGGTCCTGCGACGGTTATTATTCAGACTTCAGGTGTTGGAAGCGCATCTGTTGAAACAAGAACAGACGCTGGAACAATCTTTAAAACTACTGCAAGTGATCACTCATATCAGACGGGAACGATTCAACTTGGCACGACCAACGCATTTCAAATTGCAAGAACTTTTGATGGCTCCAACTACTCTCATTCTATAACCGCAACTAATTTATCGTTTGGACCATTTGAATGTACTGGTGAAATAAGTGCCAGTTCAGTTGCTGCCTCTTCGGCTTCCTTTAATACAATATCAGGTACACTAACAACCGCAGCCCAAGCGAATATTACGAGTGTTGGAACATTAACGACTTTAAACGTAACTTCAGATGGAAGTTCAGATGGAACAGTTACAGCTGACGCGCTTAACGTTAGTGGATTTTTAGTTGGAAGCGGTGGTGCTGGAGTATCCTATGGTGGTAGTGCATTTAGCGTTGACGTGTCTGGTCAACTTACAGCTAGTCATTCAATAACAACGCCAACTGGAACTTTTACTTCCGTAGGAGGTACTCTTACAACCGCAGCTCAGACAAATATTACAAATGTCGGAGTATTAGTGGGATTGACTCTTGATGGAAATTTATCAACTAATAGTAATATAGAATTAGATAGCGGTGGTATTTTAAACTTTTCAAGTGAAACTAATGGTAGTATTATCGGTAATTGTGATATTAATATAAATGGAAGTATAACTGCAAGTAATTCCGCTGGCATTGCCCAATTAAAAGCATCGGGTGCAGTAGCACAATTAATTTTAGAAGATAGTGACCAATCATCAGAAGGTACTATAACAAATACCGGAGGTGATTTATATTATACGGCTGAAGGCGCTGGTACCGATTATGGTAATCACATCTTTATGTGCGATAGTGCTACAAATGCAGCTAAACCTGCCATAATGCAACTTAAGGGAGTCGAGGAAAATGTTGATATAAAGGGATATATCTCCGTCACTCGAGGTGGAAATACTTATGATAATGCACCTAAAATCCAATTAATAGATAGTGATGGCACAAATCAAATAGGAGAAGTCGCTTGCTCTGGTGGAAATCTTCAACTTGTATCAAGAAATAATACTGGTAAAGGTATAATAAGCTTTATTCAAGATGACGGAACAGATAGAATCACCGCGATGAAA
>Ga0181401_1000447_pt1 | contig 17261 bp, 15 predicted proteins | sample 24SPOviralmetaG_FD_130130 | JGI IMG/M metagenome (GOLD analysis project Ga0181401, IMG submission 130130) | Marine viral communities from the oligotrophic San Pedro Time Series (SPOT) site, San Pedro Channel, CA, USA - 24 SPOT_SRF_2011-07-20 | ecosystem: Environmental > Aquatic > Marine > Strait...
GGAGTTTGTTGGTATAGTCCTCTAGTGCCTGGCGTGTCAGGTCCATGAAGGCGTCCATCCTTGGCGGTCCGTTCGGTAACCTTGTCGCTGACGGATCCTAGGTTAGGTTCAAACAAGTTTTTTACATGAGTTGATCGTATAGATTTTCTTCATTTGGCGAATTAAAAATTTCAAATTGTCCGTTACTGTCCTGTTCCCATCTATTGAGTTGCTTTTCCATTGATTTTATATGCCACAAAGCAAGTTGTGGTTCGGGTTGAAGTTTTGTAATTTTATCCGTACCAAACAATTTTGTATGCATTTCATTAGACCATTTAATGTAATCACACTTTTTGAAAATTCTACCTTGATAGTCGGGCCAATTTACCCAACCGACATTATTAACATTAAATCCACTCCACCTAATAAAATCAGAAGTTAGACCAGGATGTATATTTATCCTTGGTATATAGATGATTTCAGCACCCGTTTGTTGAATTATTTTTTTAATATTTTTCATAAGTAGTTCTTGTGGCATTTCATCTGCATCTATACAAAAAATATATTCACCAGTTGCCTTTTCAACATGAAATTCTCCATTTTCTCTGAAAGTATCAAAAGGTCTTTCAAAAATGTTAATATGATTACTAAAATAATCTAAAACCTTTTGAACTTTTGAAGTTTTATTATTAGAATCTACGATTACATTAATCTCATCGTCACCCGATCTAAATTTAATTAAAAACCCGAGCAGCGAATATAGTTCTCTAGATTCATTACAAACTTGTATTGAATATGTAATTTTAATATTGGGTGGTATATTTGCTTTACATTGTTCATTTTGTTTAATATTAATTTCTTCGTCATTTTCATGATCATATAGTAGAGCTTCTTCATAAGTTAAATATGTTCTGTTCAAGAAATCTTCTGGATGTCCTCCATTAGGACCAATACTAAATTTAGGTTTGTTGTAAAGTTTTTCTACATCATTTTTGTTTTCAAAATCAAAATCGACATCATCTCTGACAAAAAAAGCGTTAACACCTTGACTATCACAATAGACTAATGAATATCCAAAACTATTACATAGTTTCGTTATAGATAGAAGTGATGTTCCATAGTAATTACTTCCATCCCACATGAAATCATTTTTGTATTTTATCACTTTATCTTCGTGTGGTAAATGTGTAGCATTATATTCGCATACTATAATGTCAACTGTATAGTTTTTCAATATTTCATTCAGACAATAAAAATCATTAGAATCAATATCTACACAAAGATAATTTATATGTTTAGGTACTTGGTATTTTTCGAATAACTGCACAATGTTTTCACGGTTAATAAATTCTTTCTTTAGATTAATGTCGTCATTTTGATTACTTCCATCCATGAGAAGTCCTTTCCATTTATACTTTTCTCTTAAAATTCTGGTATTACACTCCATTCCATTTTCAACACCAAATTCTACATAGTACTTATTTTTACAATCAATAGTATTTACTAGAAACTCTGTGATACCATCTTCACCATTCTGCGAGTAGATTCTATGTTCTAGCATTATAAGATTAAAGGTAATATAGTCTTTAATCTTATAATGTCCACTAAACGGACTATTTTGAATTTATTTAAGAACAAAATCAATGATATAAAATCGGTTGGTATAACTTCTTATGATTATCCAACGTCAAAAATTATAAGTAAAAGTGATATTGACTTTGTAGTTGTGGGAGACACTTTGGGTTCTACTGTATATGGTTATGACAATATTAATAAAGTTAGTACGGAAACAATGTTAAGACATTGTGCTTCTGTTTATAAAGGTTGTCCTAACAAATTTTTGATTGGAGATATGCCGTTCATGTCTTATCAATCATGTGAAAAAGAGGCGATTGAAAATGCTGGTAAATTTAATTTAAGTGGTATGGATGCTGTTAAACTGGAAGGATTTTATCCTAACCGTGTTAAGTCTATAAGCGACTCTGGACTAATTGTCATGAGCCATTTGGGTTTAACTCCACAAACAAAAGCTAAAATGAGTGGTTATAGAATTCAATCTAAGACATCCGAAGATTCCAAAAAGTTACTTGAACAGTCTAAACGAATGAGAGATGCTGGTGCGTCTTTGTTTCTGTTGGAAGCTGTACCAAAAGAAGTTGGTGAACTTATTACAAAGGAACTTGATGTCCCTGTATACGGAATAGGTGCTGGGCCAGAGGTTGACGGACAACTTGTTATTTTTCATGATCTAGTCGGTCTTTTTTGGGATTTCAAACCTAGATTCGTAAAACAATATGTGAATACAGAAGAAATAATATCAAATGTTTTAAAACATTATTCTTCCGATGTGTCTAAAAAACTATTTCCATCTGTCGAACATTGTTATGACATGAATTCAGAAGAATTGGAAAAAATGCTTAAAATGAAGAGTAGTAGTTGGAAGTATACATAATGCTATATAGTGATTATATAATAGAGACACTTCGACTAAATTCTATTGATCACTATTTTCTAGTAACCGGTGGTGCTATAGCGCCATTTGTCGACAGATTATCAAAACATAATGTTAAATATTTTTGTTTTCAACATGAACAATCCGCGGCCATGGCAGCTGAAGGTTATTATAGAAGTTCAGGTAGAATAGCATGTGTTGTTACTACAAGTGGCCCAGGTGTACAAAATATATTAAATGGACTGTGTGGTTGTTGGTATGATTCTATTCCAGCAATTTTCATAAGCGGACAAGTTAATAACAAGGAGGGCTTGAAGAGTCTAAAAAACAGTAATCCCCGTCAAGCGGGTTTTCAAGAAATGCCCGTTGTAGAAAGTTTTAAACATTTTACAAAGGAATCTGTCAAAATAGATAATATAATGTCAATAAATTACATTTTAGAAACCCTCTTTACTCCTAGATTTGGACCTGTATTGTTGGACATACCAGTAGACATTCAAATGACTGAATGCGATCTTGAATTGCTACCAACTAAAGTTAAAATGGACACTTCATCAAATAAATGTATAATTAATTTGAAAGATAAGCATAGACCTCTCATTCTAATTGGTGCAGGTGTAAAACTTTCTAAAACAGTAAAAGAATGTATGAACTTCATAGAAAAATATAGTATTCCATTTGTCCTATCTTGGGGTGCAATTGATATTTGTGAAACAAATCATTCACTTAATTTTGGGTCTCATGGAGTATATGGCGATAGAGTGGCAAATTTTGCAGTACAAAATTGCGACCATATGATTATCATAGGTTCCAGATTGGACTCCCGTCAGACTGGTGGAAACTTTAAATCATTTTCTAAGTTTTCGAGTAAAACTATTATCGATATAGATATTGAAGAAGTTAATAAACTGGATGACAGAGGAATTAACATTGAACAAAAAATTATTACACCATTGGAAAACTTTTTTGAAAATGTTTCTATTATCGACAATAGTGATTACTATGAATGGTCTAACACTCTCAGAGAATTAAGCAATAATGTTGATGAATGTGGCAGGGACACTGGTGTGTACAAAGTTTTAGATAAACTGTTTGAAACATTTGAAGACGATGCTATAATAATACCCGACCAAGGAGGAAATTTAGTTTGGACAATGCAATCTAGGAAACTTAAAAAGGATCAGCAACTGTTCACAAACTTCGGTAATTCGTCTATGGGATTTGCTCTACCTTGTGCTATAGGAGCAGCTATTGCTACAAACAAACCTATAATATGTATTGATGGTGACGGTGGGTTTCAAATGAATATTCAAGAATTGATAACTGTTTCAAAACATAATTTAAATATTAAAATTTACATATTAAATAATTCTGGTTATGGAATAATAAAACAATTTCAAGATAACTACTTCAAGTCTAACTATACTGCAACGACTAAAGAAGATGTATTTGGTATGGACATTGATTTTGAACAAATTGCTAGATGTTACGGTGTTAATACTTTATGGAATATAAAAATCCCAGAAGATCAAAAGATATATCCAAAATTAGAGCATGGTAATTCTCTCGAAAACATGTCACCATACTTAGACATGAGTAAATACATGTATATCAAACCAAATGATTACATTTCAGTTCGGGAATGGACATAGTCGTCTGGGGTTTTAATTTCCCAAGTCGCTCCGAACTTTTCAGCCCATTGGGACAACAACATTTTTTCGGGATAAACTAAATTATATTCTTTGTCCTCAAGTTCACCGTTCGTGTACTTGAGGACAATCTTTTTGATATCCTTCACATCTATGAAATCGAAATAGCGATCCTTTTCAATCACGACATGACCTTGACTCTGACATATGGCACTAAACCGTGTTGGGAGTTCGCCAGGACCATAACAACCCCATATTCTTAATGAATAAGTACCCGGAATGTTCTTAATTCTTTGATCAATTACCCATTTAGAAAGTCCATAGGGTTCACGATTCATCCCAGGTTGAAGAGCAGCTCCACTTGAAAAGTAAATCAACTTATCATAGGACTTTCCAATATGTTCTAAAACATTTTCAAACATTAAAATGTTTCTATATGTAATCTCACCACTGTCCTTCTGTAGTCGACTACCACCAACAACACCACAGTGTATCACCCAATCAAACTTTTTATCACTAAAGTACTTCCGAACACTTTCTTGGGACTCCAAGTCACATTCTTCTCGGGTTACTCCAACCCAATTGGTACCTTCCAATAGATTCTTTCCTACAAAACTCCGAGCTCCCAAAACACACACAGACATATTACTTAAAGTTTTAATCATTATTTTAACTAGTATGCCTCAAAAAGTTTGGTACGCTCCAAACAAGTTTGAATCCTATGGAGAAGAAGAAATAAAAGCGGTTCAGGACTGTCTAAGGGACGGTTGGTTGGCAGGTTTTGGTGAAAGGACTATTGAATTTGAAAAAAGAACTTCAAAACTTTTTGGAAAAGAATTTGGACTATTTGTCAATTCAGGAAGTAGTGCCATACTATTGGCACTTAGTTCTTTGGAACTTCCTAAGAATACAGAAGTAGTTACACCGGCATGTAGTTTTGCAACTACCCTGGCACCAATAATTCAATTGGGTCTGACACCCAAGTTTTGTGATGTTGGTGTGAATACCTATGTCCCGTCAGTAGATGACATCCAAAAGGTTATCACAGATAGAACGAGGGTCCTATTGATTCCAAATCTTATTGGAAATAAACCCAATTGGAAACTCTTGCGTGAAACCTTTCCGGACCTCATACTCATTGAAGATTCAGCAGATACTATAACCTATACCAAAGAGTCTGATATTTCAACAACAAGTTTCTATGCCAGTCACGTTATTACCGCTGGTGGAGTTGGTGGTATGGTGATGTTTAACAATGAAAGACATCTCAAACGAGCTATGATGTTTAGGGACTGGGGACGGATTGGGGACAACCAAGAAGATCCAGGAGAACGATTCAATCATTCTGTTGACGGTATCCCCTATGATTGGAAGTTTCTCTATGGAGTGCCAGGTTATCACCTGAAGGCGTGTGAGATGAATGCGGCCTTTGGACTTGTTCAACTTGATAAACTCCCAAAGTTTCTTGAAATTCGTCGGAACAACATTAAGAGATATCTCGAAAATCTCAAGGACACCAAGTACTACACTCTACCCGACGATTCAATTGAACCCAACTGGTTGGCAATACCACTTCAGTGTCCGAACCGTCTAGAACTTATTAAGTTTCTGGAAGATAATGATGTCCAAACAAGAGTTTGTTTTGCCGGAAACATTACCAGACATCCAGCATTTGAAGAATATAAACAGGACTTCGAGGTATCGGATAACATCATGAGGAATGGATTCCTTCTGGGAGCTCATCACGGTATGACCCCCGATGATGTTGACAGGGTGTGCGATTTACTTAAAACTTTTGAATCTTCTAAGGTAGTATAGATGAAGAACATCTTAGTGACAGGTGGTTGCGGATTCATCGCTTCGAACTTTATAAATAGTCTATGCACAAAGAAATACTTTATAGTCAATTTGGACAAAATATCCTATTGTTCAAATGAGACAAATGTGAAACCCCGAGAAAATTATATATTAGTCAAGGGAAATATTTCAAATAAAGAACTTTTAACATTCCTGATTGAAAAATACGACTTTGAACAGGTCTATCATTTCGCAGCACACAGTCACGTTGACAATTCCTTCAATGATCCTATTGAATTTACACTTGAAAATGCTCTTGGAACACATGTACTCATTGAAACATTCAGACAGCTTAAACCCAGTGTTGAATTCATTCACTTTAGTACAGACGAAGTCTATGGTGAAAGTAAGAGTGATGAACCCTTCAATGAAGAATGTGGTGTGCTTACACCAACCAATCCCTATTCAGCATCCAAAGCGGCCGCTGAAATGATTGTGAGGTCCTATATTGAATCCTTCAAAATGAAAATTACAATTATAAGGTGTAATAATGTCTATGGACCAAATCAATTCCCAGAAAAGTTGATTCCTAAATTTGTTAAACTATTGAATGAAGGAAGTAAGTGTACACTCCATGGTACCAAAAGTTCAGAAGTTAAAAGAGCATTCATCCATGTTGACGACGTATGCGAAGCTGTTAGAACTGTGATATCCAATGGGAAGGTGGGTGAAATCTACAACATATCGTCAGATTATGAATTAAGTGTACTAGATGTAACCAAGTTAATTATTAAGATTGTTAAAAAAACCGATGATTGGGAATCATGGGTTGAACACGTTGAAGATAGACCTTTCAACGATAAGAGATACTATATAGATTCAACAAAACTAAGGACACTCGGTTGGAAACCAACACATAACTTGGAACATCTAAAGTTCCATATTATCCAACTGACACAACATAACCCACTGGTCAACAAACCTGATGTCATTTAGAATCATCTGGTGTCGATATATCTCATTGTTGATTTCACGCTCACGCACCCTTAGTTCAACCATCTTGTTCTGACGGGACCTAATAAACTCCATAGGGTCACCAATCGCCTTCACCAACAGTTCATGTTCACTCTTAAGTTCCGCAAACATGATAGAAATCCTATCATGTTCGAGGAGGTCCAAAGGTTTGGGGATAATATCGTAGTACTTGAAGGTGTCGCATAACTTGGTAACATCAGAAACTGCAGACACGTTAACATTTACCGCCACGGCGCGGTACAGGGTTACGAAATAATCATGATTTTCATCCTGATCCGTCGGGTGCCAATGTTCGAATATCTCCTCATATAGACGCCGTAAGATTTCGAAATAGTACAGAGTATCGACAGGTGATTCCTTAAACAGACTATTCAAATTGTTATGGATAGTACTCAGTTCTTCGGTATGGTTATCATTCACTTGGATGATATTCTTCTTGATTTCACCAATTTCATACAGTACATCGTCAATCATAGGATCCATGGGAGCACGGGACTTGGCAAGGGAGACAACACACTGGTGGCGGAGAGCGAGCATCGTGTGTTATTATTAGCGCCAGTGGGTCTTGATATAATTTTATACATGTAATTTATATAATGTCCTTAAATCTAAGAAATTCAGAAAATCCGTATTGGAATGTTGTATTCGACTTTATGATTCGGAACCCGGACGCTAACACCAATAAAAGTAAAATAGTATTTGAATCACAAATATTTATTGATTTACTTTTAAAGCATCTTATAAATTATGGAAGTTTTCGTCAAAGATTTTCCAGAAAGTTGAATAACAAAATTATTGAAAAATTCTTAAGAACCATAACTTCAGAAGAATTGAAATCATTGTTTGATGGTATTGTTAAAATCTCAGGACCTGAAGTTACAAAAGTTGATTTAAAATTGTTAGTGCTTGTCATTGCAGAGGGGTTGGACAGAAAAAACACAATAGGATTCAATAATCGTACACAATCTGTTAAAAACTTTATAAACAGTCTTGGTACGGATCCTAACACAGTAACTACCGGTGTAATTAATTACATACGTGACAGTATCTTAACGTAATTGTTATTCTGGTCGGGATGATACCGCCAACATCCACGGTTATTTTTGATAATTTCAGCAAAAATTGGATCACCTCGATACCTTTGTTGAACTAGATTACTCATAACATGAATATGTATGTCGTTCCACTTATCAACATCCAATCGAAACCCATTTTGTCTGAAATATTTTTTTGTCCCCATAGACTTTGCCATTTTGGCATTACAATTCTGAAGTTCAATCAAATGTTCATCGGGATTTCCGGTTTTAAGGGTCAAGTACTTGGCAGCCTGAAAAGCGTTTTCTATGGAAGGAAACTTCATTTTTCCATATACAACTTCATATTTATGAAATGTTGAAAGATACTTTCCGGGTATAGTTGAAGCTCTGTGGTGTACAAATAGCATTTACTTGGTAAACACTAAGACAAATATTTTTAATTATACTTTTTTAAAAAGTCTTCAAGAGTTCACACCACTCCACCTTCGATAGGGCATTCTGACGCTCCAAACTGGGACGCCTCTTAGGAAGAATACCTTCCTCCATTGCACACATGATGGCGTCCTTATTGTGTTTTTCAAACTGTTCAAGGCTGAACGCGTGACTGCGCTGGAGGGGCATCTTTGTCTCTAGCGCAGACATTACTTGATAAACACTAAGACAAATATTTTAAACCTAACACTTTTTAAAAATCAAAGTTTGCATCCCATTGTCTGCTCATGGTTTCATCTTCAAAACCGTAAACAGCTAAATTATCACATGGAAATCCATACGCTTCACAGTTGGCACACTTAATACCCACACAAGTGTCCAAGGCCCATCGATTGTGATCCTCGATCATGTCCTCCAAACAATGATAACCATGCTGAATACACCCCTTGTCCTTACACAGGGTTCTAAGTTCATCAGAAGCACCCTTCCAAGTAAAGGATGCCGAATCAATCAATTCAGGCACTATGATGTTCTTCCAATAGGACCTCCAGATGGACCACTGGATGTCATATGGAAGGATCTCCATTCTTGTTTATTCATGGCGCAAAAGTATCTCAGATTATTTTCATTCGTATATTTTAAATGAACTATTATCTAGTTGGGGGGATTGCAATTCTTGTACTTGTAGCAGTTGTACTATTGGCACTTTATCTTTCAAGAGACTCTGGTGACGCGAACGCCAACGCGAACGCCAACGCGAACGCCAACGCGAACGCCAACGCGAACGCTGATGAACTTCCAGACTTATCTTCAATCGAAATTACAAATATTGGAACATCTGTCGATCTTGATGGTATGAGAAATGATCCAGAATTGGCAGAAGAGGAGGACACAGGCACAACTTCAGGATACAGTTTAATTAATAAGGAGTATTTAACTGAACAACAACTTTATGCAGCTAAGAACGCGTACATAAATCTTAAAATAAATTGGACAAATCCACCTGCGTATACAGATAGTATTGAAAAATGGATTTTTAGAATTAATGACGATAATGATCAAGGTCACGATATCTTTATAAATAACCCATTTAATAATAGCACCACTATCACGTCAACCGACCCAAGCAACCTATTCACGGATGGAAATACTTCTGACATAAGTATAAATCTAGCAGAAATAGGTTCAAGTAATTTACTTGCTTACACTACTTTAAGTTTCAAAGCACAAATTGGTGGTGCTTTCACCAGCATTCAATCGTATGCACTTGAATTCTCGCAAGATCTATATACAGTTGACATTACGGATATTAAACTTGATGTTATTGACCGTACTGTTACTTTTGAAGCTGACTTAACAGAATCAGACGACGCGGTCTTAGAAATAGAAGATACTGATGATAGTCACAGTATAGGACCTATGATAGTAGCTTTTATTGAAAATAAACATCTTAGACAGAATTCAGTACTTCATTATATTAAAAGACCTCAACTTGGAGATAATAATGGCGCTGTATCAACTAACCAAAATTGGGATAATGCAGCTCTACTTTATTATACAGTTGACGGTTACATGTATGCATATGAAAATGACGATGTTACTAAACCAGAAATGTATTTAATTAGTAGGGATAATAGTCCAACTACCTTTGTTAATTGGTCAACAACTAAACCCCTCGATGCTAAACATAAAGTTAAGATCTTTAATGCCGCACCAAACGGTCCTAGACCTACTGACTCGCTAGGTATGTATATGGGCCAAGATAATTATTTTTTTTATAGTCATACTAATTATAAATTGTATCGTTCTAGAGTTTCCACCAAAGTTAATAAATCTACTGACCGGAGCGGGGTTAAATTATTTTATCGGATAGACAACTTTAGTGGACATAAAATAATTGCAAACAATTCCTTATGGGTTAAGGCGTGGCCAGATAATGATAATAATAGAATAGTTGAGTCTACCAGCGGTGTAACCACGTCCGGGGATACGCGTAAGTTTTATTTTGTGCCTACAGCCAATCGGGGTCAATATTTACTAAAATATATGAATGGCGCTACTACGAGATACTTTGGCGTCGGGGCTAATGGAAATTTTTTCCGAACCGGCGAGATGGACGTCATCCCGACCGGTGCAGAATATAAAACATTTGAGTTATGGGCAGCTAAGGGCGACGAATTAAATGACACCAACGGTTTCGTAATTTATAATAGGCATAGGAGGAGATTTTTAAGAATGATAGATGTTGCTAATCCAAAACTAAACAGGGATAACAGGTTTTATCCACATACTGATAATAATAATCTGATAGATTTTATTGTATATTTATGTGATAGTATCAATAATGGTACTCCAAGTAATATCTTTTTCCCCTTCCGTTAGATCCAATAGTGCAGAGCCTTACAGAAGTCCTTGAGTCCCAATAGGTGTTCTTGATAGAGTGCCGTTGAGAATCCAAGTTCATAGGTTCTCAGGTTATCGTCAAATTGTTCAACCAAAAGTCCCTTTTGAAGATTGGTCATTCCCAAATAGGTATGAACTTGAATAAATTCATAGTTCTTGAGGACGTTGAATAGCGCCCTCGTCCTATTCTTGATTTCAACCAATGTGTGGGACCCGTCGGTTTCTTCCCTTAGGCGGTCAATCCGTCCGCATAGGTAGTACTGAGTTCCATTTATTTCGCAAATCAGTTGCTTGTAGAAGGTATCATCCTTCTTCAAGTTACTCCCCACCCTGTCCGATGTCAGGTCCTCATGGTTAATACCGTGGTTCGTGAATATGGTTTTCCTGATGTATTCGCATACTTCAACCTTTTCTTCTGAAGTGATACATTTCAGGCGGTTAACTGCATTTTTGGTGGCGTCAAACACTTGATTAATATGCATGGAATTTGAGGTCAGGGTACCCGAGGCTTCGTTGACAATAGAGTTCACTATTGGGTGGTCTCCAATGATTTCTTTTTGTTTTGTTTCGCGAGTTAGTCCTTGATATTTTTCTGGGTTGTACTTTTCCAATAGATAGTCCATAACCTCATTGGTTCTCTTATATGGGTGCTGCCCCAGACAGGCTGCAACGTCGCTCACCTTGATCCAAATCTTTTTGGGACTGATAGTTTTGGGTTCATCCAGCAGTCGTGGGTTCATCAGGTGTCTCCAAACGATACCCGAGGCTCTGGCGTCAGGAACTGCTGAATGTGCGTCCATAAGAGTATCTCCGGTTAGGTTTTTGTAGAGCAGTCCCAGTTTCATAGTTTTTTTGAGTATTTTCTTACACATTTGCAGTGTACAATTAGTATTTATGAATGGCAGTGGGTCTAATCCGGCTCGATAGCATTCTGAGAGTATGACGTTCATATCAAATTGAAGATTATGACCGACAATCAATGGATCGTCTTCCAGGATGACTTGGAGATTATCATATACTTCCTGAAAGGGAATTCCATTATCCTGACATTCCTGGTCTGTAATACCGTGAATGTGAGTGCCCGTGACTATGTATCCGTCTGGTTTCACCAGAATGTGCATGCTTCCAATTTCTTCACCAGAATCGTCAAACTCCACGATACCAACAGATACCAACCGACATGTATCATAGGTTGGGAGGTCCTGCGGTCCCTTCCGTGTCGTTGGGAGTCCGGTGGTTTCGGTATCCAACGCGAACATCTTTACTCTAGAGACTTTCTAATCTTAAACTGTGTTTGAACATATTTTTTTTAATCTATATACTCATTAAATGTCGAGTGGTATTGCTCAACTTTTATCGGTTGGTGCACAGGATACGCACTTAACTGGTGATCCCCAAGTTAGTTTTTTCCGTTCAAACTACCGCCGATACACAAATTTTTCCCAAGTTATTCATGAGCAAGTTATTCAAGGAAATATTAGAAATAATCAAATGTCTTCTATTCGTTTGGACCGCGAGGGTGATCTATTGAGTTATATGTACTTGACTGCGGAGAGTGATTCTGGTGCTGTATCAATTGAAGAATGGAGACTTTATATAGATAAGGTTGAATTATTGATTGGTGGAAGTGTGATTGACACTCAGGATAGTGAATTTAATCAGGAGATATCAATTGATTTATTGGCTCAAACCTACAGTAAGTCTGCGGCTTCTTCTCTTCATGGAGGTTTTGGTACTGAGAGTGATTTCTATCCTTTGCGTTTTTTTATGTGTGAAAATTGGCAAAATGCTTTACCAATATGTGCTTTGGAATATCATGATGTTGAATTGAGAATTTATTGGGGATCTCAAGTTGAAAATTATAGGTGGAAGTTATTTGCTAATTATATTTATGTAGATGGTTTCGAGAGGGAATTTTTCAACGAAAACGAACATGATATGTTAGTCTATCAGGTTCAAAAGAATATTCCTTCAAATGATAAAGTTCAAGAGTTAAATTTTGTTGGACCTGTAAAGTTTATAACGAGTAGTAATGCTATAACTGGTGAGGTGAATTCTTTGGCTTCGGTGTCAAACAAAATTAAGATTGAGATTAATGGGATTGACTTAAGTGAAATGAAGTTGTGTTCTCCGCACTACACAAGTGTAAGTTCGTATTATTCGACGAGTTATGCGACTGGTAATAGACAGAATCAGTTTGTGTACCCTTTTTGTTTGGATACTTCTAAATTACAACCTACTGGTACACTTAATTTTAGTCGTCTAACAACTGCTCGAATCGTTAGTGAACAATTATTGACCCGTAACATATTTGCTGTTGGTTATAATATTCTTCGTATAAAGAACGGTCTTGCTGGTCTTTTATATATGGGTTAAAAAAACTCTTGTATAAAGTTAAATGCCAAGACAGGTAGACTTAGGCACGACAGAAATTGTCGTGAAAACACTTGAAATTGGTGGTACTAAGGTTGAGAACCTGTCCCTACAGGAAGTGACACAAGAAGGTAATAGTACAACTATTCCAATAACATTAACTGAATTAAATTTACCCGAATCTGACCAGAATGTACTTTTCAGTGATAGTGGTACAGTCCGAGGTACTCCTAATATTACCCACAATAAGTTGTCCAAACTAACTAGTATTTTGGGTAAGATAAATTTAACAAAACCTTCTGGAACAACCAAAGTTGGTTATGTGACACAAAATGAAACCAAGAGTGTCGGTGTAGTTTTGGATGATTCGGACATATTAACAATTTCCTATGTGAATCCCACAACTCTTGAAGTGAGCGAAGGAGACGTACCAGTTGAAGTTAGGGGTACCATGAATGTGTCGAGTGATTTTACAGTGGGTGGTAGTGTTCTAAAGGTTTTTAAAAATTCTCAACAGGTGAAAGTCGGCAACACATTGGTTGTAGATGATTCAAATGTTTCAACACATTTATCAGGAAACACAACTACAGAACGACTAACAGTTGAACAAATTAATTTCAACGAATCTGAATTATATGTGTCACCCACCACAGTGAGTGCTAATTATTCGGGTGGTACTTTGACCTTGGATTGTAATCACGCATCCTTCGGGCGTTGTTTAGCAACTGGAACTATCGGTAATGGTGAGACTCTTGGAACCTATGTTTTCCAAAACTTAAAGTCTAGTAGTCGTATACATATTTTGCTACCCCAAGCGACTGGTAATTTTACAATTTCCAACACACCAATAGGAGGTATTTTTCAAAAGGTATCTAATCAATCAATGGTAAATGGTGATTATGCACTTTTGGAAATAGAAAATATTAATGGACATAATCTCATAAGTGTGAAAATATTTTCTTAACACAAATTAATAACTCTTCATGGCTCCTCATATCAGTGGCGATGCTTCCAACGTCTATGTGAATGAGGCGAACCTCGTCCTTGATAGCACCAAGGATATATTTTCCAACAACGCCACCTTCAGTGGTAGAGTGACTGCACAGGATATTACCCTTAACAACGACCTCGCAATAACAGGAGGATTAACTGTTGCCGGTACGACCACTCTTAACGACGCCCTTGACCTTAACGGTGCGGCGGACATTTCTTCCACCCTCACTGTTGCCGGTGCGACTACCCTTAATGGCGCCCTTGATTTGAACGCAGCGGCGGACATTTCATCCACCCTAACTGTTGGTGGTGCGACCACTCTTAACGCCGCCCTTGATCTGAACGCTGCAGCGGACATTTCATCCACCCTAACGGTTGGCGGTGCCACTACTCTTAACGGTGCCCTTGATTTGAACGCGGCTGCTGACATTTCATCCACCCTAACGGTTGGCGGTGCTGTGGATATTAACGCGGCAGCGGATATCTCAGACACTCTTACTCTTTCCAAGGCGTCCGGTACTGGTCTTTCAGTGGCCTCCGCCGCCTCAGTCGGTGGCGGACTTACCCTCACCGGTGCTCTTGATGCCAACTCCACCGCGGACATTGCTGATACCCTCACCCTTTCCAAGGCTTCCGGTACTGGTCTTTCAGTGGCGTCCGACGCTTCCGTCGGTGGTGCTCTCGCGGTGACTGGTGTGACCACCCTAACCGCCGCACTGGATGCCAACTCTACTGCTGATATTGCTGACACTCTTACGCTTTCCAAGGCGTCTGGCACTGGTCTATCTGTGGCTTCTGATGCTTCCGTCGGTGGTGCTCTTGTGGTGACCGGCACTGCCAGCACTGGTGCCGCGACTCTTGCGTCCGCTGCGGTGACTGGTGCTGCGACTGTCGGTACAACCCTTGGTGTGACTGGCACATCCACCCTCGCGGCTGTGAATGCTTCCGGCGCCGTCGCCTTGTCTGCGGCCGGAACTGCCCTTTCAGTGACCAACGATGCTTCCGTTGGTGGAACTGCGACTATCAATGACCTCGATGTGACTACTAACATCGACACGGCGACCCTCGCGGTTTCTGGAAACTCAACCCTCACTGGCACTCTTAGTGTGAACTCTGCGTCCTCAACTGCGCTTAATGTGCCCAACGGTAGCGGTGTGTTCGGCGGGTCCCTCACTGTCGGCGGAGACCTTAATGTGAATGGTTCAGTGACTGCTGTCGACACTGTGAACCTCCGTGTTGATGACCCAATTACCGAGTTCGGTTCCAACGTGACCAACGCGACTGACACTGGTTTCATCCTTACCCGCGAGTCTGGTTCATCCAATGTTGCTGTGTTCTATGACGTGTCTGCCACCGCCTTCAAGCTTGGTTACACGGCCGACCATGCGACTGATACTACTCAAATTAGCACGACCAGCGCCCTTCCAGTTGAAATCGTCGGTTCCCTTAATGTGTCCGGTGGCGATCTCGTGGTGAACACCACTGACCTAGTGGTTGACACTGCGAACAGCCGGGTTGGTGTTGGCACGGCGTCTCCTACAAAGGAACTTGAGGTGGTCGGTGAGGCGAAGATTACCCAGAACGTGTTTGTGACTAAGATTTTTTTTAATTAGACAATATTAAATGAGTGAACAACCTAATATATCAAGTAATTTTGGAAATGTTTCGGTCAACAATTCCAATCTTATTGTGAGTTCATCCAGTGCCATCTTCGATGTGGGTGATAATTTTACCGTTAATTCATTGGGTTCCAATGTCCTTGTTGTTAATGGTAATATTTCATGTTCCACATTACACTATGATTCACTGGATCCACCAATTAGTGGAGGTAGTTCCAACTTGGAAGATGTTTCGAATAATGGAAATGTAACTTCGAATACTATTCAATTTTTGAATTCAACAACTTCACTAGTGACTACCGGAAATGTAGGTATAGGTGATGGCGCTAATGTGACTTTCGGTAGATTATCAGTTAAATCTGACCAAACAGCTGTAATTGCAGTTGAAAGTACTCAACCACTTTCAGGTATTGGATTCAAATCTTCTACTACCGGGACGAATGGTAACAATCCAGCGTTCGGTTGTACAGGAGATGATTTTATAATCTATACAGGTGATCCAGCAGCACAAGCTATGAGAATATATGCCAGTGGAGACACCGTTGTCACAGGGAATGTTACAGCATCCGAGTTTCATGGTGATGGAGGATTTCTTTCAAACCTTTCAACAACGCCGACAAGTATCACAGATCTAGACGTCACAGATGGAACCAGTGGTCAGTTTTTAAAAACCGACGGAGCCGGAACATTCACATTTTCTCAGGTGCCTTATTCAGGTCTATCAGGTAAACCAACCAGTATAACAGATTTTGGAATAGTAGATGGCGCCGATAGTAATGTTTTAACTACCGACGGTTCCGGAAATTTTAAATTTTTAAAAATAGATTATTCAAATATTGCTAGTACTCCATCCTTAGCATCTGTTGCGACAACAGGCGCCTATAATGATCTAATAGGTAAACCAGTCATATCAATTTTAGCTCAAACTGGTGACTATGTTCATATAAGTAATATACCACCATCATTAGCTGAAACTTTAGATTCAGTATCTTCCGCGGGTAATTTCACTGGTGAAACTTTGTTTCTTACCTCGACTTCCAATAACATTGTTGCGAGTGGAAATATTCATGCACTATTCTTTCAGGGAGATGGTGGATTACTTTCGAATATTACAGTGCCAGCAAGTATCACAGACCTAGATGTGACAGATGGATCCAGTGGTCAATTTTTAACAACCGACGGAGCCGGAACATTCACATTTGCGTCTGTCAGTTCCAATCTTCAAGAGGTGACAGACCTAGGTAATGTGACTTCAAACACTGTAATATTCAACGGAGGATTAGTCACTGGTAATGCGGCTTCTGTCCTCACTGCCACTTCTAATACTTTAACAGTTGACATGGATGGACTATCCTATAAGACTTTTTCGTGTTCAACTTCAAATTCAATAGAAACTTTAACAACCTCCAATGACATTTTGGGATCCCAAGGAATGATTTTTCTTACAGCAACTGCTGATATAACTGTAAATGGTTACACGTCCAACTTGGGA
>Ga0181401_1000449_pt1 | contig 17251 bp, 36 predicted proteins | sample 24SPOviralmetaG_FD_130130 | JGI IMG/M metagenome (GOLD analysis project Ga0181401, IMG submission 130130) | Marine viral communities from the oligotrophic San Pedro Time Series (SPOT) site, San Pedro Channel, CA, USA - 24 SPOT_SRF_2011-07-20 | ecosystem: Environmental > Aquatic > Marine > Strait...
AGCCTGGCTTTGCAGATTACTATAATGCTAAACAAGGCACATTTGTTAAAGTACCAAACAAAGCAGATCCAAAATATATACTAGAACCTGTAGCATGTGGCATAAATGTTGCTAATGCAGTTTACAATCATAGTGATAATAAAGAACAAACCATAGCAATTATAGGCACAGGATTTTTAGCAAGGGTTACACACTATACATTAAAACGTAATGGTTATAAAAACTTTACAGTATATGGTAGTGCATATCCTGACTATTGGGATAACGAAGATGTCACACAAATTAAACACTCAGGATTTCATTTACAAATGCCAAAAGACACAATGGGGTTTGATGCTTTCATAGACTTCAGTAGTAAAGCACAATACATTACAAGCAATTATGTAAATCCAAATGGTATATTTGTAATGGCGGCAGAGAAGAAAGTAGATAACTTAGACTTTAGCAAGTATCTTTGGGACAATATTACAATTAAATGTCCTAGTCCAAGAGATAATACGTTTGTAGAGTCAATGAGATATGCTAGGGAATGTATTAAAAGTGGCAGTTTAAATGTTTCTGACATGTGGTGTAAGCCATACAATAGAGACAATGCCAAAACAGCCTTTGAAAATAAATTAAATGGCACAGACAAAGGGAGGACTTACTTAGTATGGATGAGTTAATGAGAAGTGATTTTATGTTGTTCTTAATTGGCATAGGAATTTTAGTAGGCATTATTATATATGCATTAATAAAAGGACTTCCTGCAGGAACAAAAGGTATTACAGATGAATACACTAGCAAGTCAGGTATTAAAAGAACAGCAAAGAAGGAACGTGAGGATCATATAGTATGACAGTAGAAAATAGAGAAAACTTTGGTGAAGATCCTAAATACTTTATAGGTATTGAAGTAGAACGTAGTCCACTATTTGGTATGGAAACATTGTTTGTTATAGGACAACAAAACCCTAAAGAGATACTACAAAGATGTTTGGATAATAATATTAGTCACGTTTATCTAGGCTGTGGTTATACATTTGATCCACAAAATGAATATGATTGGAACGACTGGGACCACATTGTAAAAGAATTAATTAAAGCAGATGTTTGGATAACAGTAGACTTCAATGCCAAATACTGTGAACCAGTTTTAGAAATGGGCTGGAATGAATACAACAAATTCGTAGCAATGATTAGTGTGCCTATGCCATACGTTAATCAGTTTAATTACAATGCTACACTTAAAATAGATGATAAGGCATTCAAAGGTCCTAACGGCGGTGTATGGTGTCATCAAATACATAAATTACGAGACAGGTCCAGTTATACTGATTGGTCTGCCTACGTAGGAGATAAGGTTATAGAATGAGAGATTGGATAGCCATGTCTATGACAAAGTTTTTCCGTTTTATAGCGGACACATTCTTTGCTAAAAGGTATGGACACAGGGCAGTAGTACTAGAAACAGTTGCTGGTGTGCCTGGTATGGTTGCAGGTATGTGGTTACACATGAAAAGTTTGCGTAAGATGAAAACAGGTTATGGTCCTGATATCAGAGAACTATTAGCAGAAGCAGAAAACGAAAGAATGCATTTGATGTTCTTTATTGAAATAGCAAAGCCTAATTGGTTTGAAAGATATTTGGTTCTAATTGCCCAACTGATGTTTATGTTATTCTATGCTATATTATATGCTATAAGTTATAAGACAGCACACAGAATGATAGGTTACTTTGAAGAAGAAGCAGTTAGAAGTTATACAGATTATCTAGCAATGGTTGAGAATGGTGAAGTGGAAAACGTACCAGCACCAGAACTAGCAATCAAGTATTACAAGATGAAGAAGTCTGCTAAACTAAGTGATTTGATTAAAAAAGTTAGAGCAGATGAGCAACATCACAGTGAAGTTAATCACAGATATGCTGATGGAAATACGTCATATACCAGAAAAAATGGTTGACATTAATAGTAAAAGAGTATAATATAGTATAACATGAAGATAAAACTTGAAGTCGAAATAGATACAAAGCAAGATATGGAAGAGATATCTCAGTTAATTGAAGTTGTAACAGAGTTTAGAGATAGACTTATGGACTTGCAAGATGATGGAGACTATGATGATTGAAACAATAGCAGGCATTGTAATAGTTATTGGAGCAGGTTTCTTTGCATTTATGAGTTCGCATATAGTTAGTGAAAAGAAGGCAGGCAAAACTATTCCTTTACCTTGGGAAAAGAAAAGACTTAATAATAATAGTCCAGACATGGGTACAGGTAAGTTTGATAAACAACGAGTTCCTTATAGAGACGGAGACAACACGTGACACAAGAAGAAAAAGATTTAATTAATGACTGGATAAAAGGTCAATTAGGATTTGGATCATAGTGATCCATTATTAACGAAGGTAAAACTTCACAACGAGGAAAAAAGAATGGCAACAGGAAAAGTAAAATGGTTTGATTCAACAAAAGGTTTTGGATTTATAGCACCAGATGATGGCAGTAAAGATGTGTTTGCACATCATTCAGCAATAGTAGGTGACGGATTTAAAAGTCTTAATGAAGACCAGGAAGTTACCTTTGATATTACTGAAGGCGCAAAAGGCCCTCAGGCAACGAATATTGTATAATGGTATGGGAAATAATGGCAACATTATTTTGGAGTTTAATAATTGTAACATGGATATCATACGGTATGCATGTTATAAAAGAATATATAAGGGTACGCCTTGGAGAATGAAATGAGTATGGAACCTATGATGAAAAAGCCTAGTCTATTTAGAAGAACTGTAATGGGTCTTGTTGCAGGCTGGAGAAGAGTAATGGATGTAAAATATAATCCATTGAAGTATATCCCAGAACCTAGTTTGCAAACTTACTTTATGTTAGTATTGTTTACTGTATGGAGTGTGTTCTTTGGAGTAGTAGGCGTATATTGGCTTGGATGGCTTGGATATGACATCCTAACAAGTATCATTGTTCATGTAGCAGTTATATTGCCTTTAGCATTTACTAATGCAATCTTTGTTGATGCAGAACGTGATGGTCATAAATGGTTAAAAGAGTGGAAGGAAGAGCAAAATAGATATACTATTGTTGCTAACAGGCTTAAAACTGAAAACCTAAAACTTTGGAATCCTAATAAGGAAGCATAATGAGAAATATATGGGTAACATTTAGTCAAGAAGGTGTACACTTCTATCCAGGAGCAGATACAAATCCAGCGACAGCAACAGGCGAATGGGATGATGTAAGTTTCTTAGGATACAAGCACAGACATATATTTCATTTTAAAGTGTGGATAGAAGTATTCCACGATGACAGAGACATAGAATTTATTCAGTTTAAGAGATGGCTACAAAGATTATATAATCAAGATAGTGTTCTTGAACTGAACAACAAGAGTTGTGAAATGATTGCAGATGAATTATACAATGCAATCAGTAACAAATATCCTAACAGATTTGTTAGAATATCAGTAGCCGAAGATAATGAAAACGGTTGCGAAATGGATTATCCTGTTCATAGCACACCAGTTATGAAAGGGGTATAAACTATATATAGGAGAAGAAAATGAGTGAAGTTCATTTACAAATAAAAGCACAGATGGAAACATACTTAGAAGAGAACGAAAAGTTCATGGATAAAGATGTTAAAGCGGCGGCAACAAGAGCCAGAAAAGCCTTAGGCGAAATTGGTAAACTTGCTAAAACTAGACGTGCTGAAATTCAAGAAAGAAAAAACGGCATGTAATATGAAAGTATTTTTAGTTGAATTAGAACCAGTAGAAACTCGATATACTGCTCAGTGGAAAGAACATTTGCCTATGCAAATGAAAGACTCTGGGTTGGATGTTGTAGTAATCGAAGGTCCTGCAGATGCACCACAGGATACTACACCAGGTGCATTCTTAAACTTCAGTGGAACTAACTATTGGAAGAGTGAGCAGTTAAAAACTATTAGCAAGATGATTGCTGATGGTGAAGTTAGTGACGGCGACTATTTCTTATACACTGATGCATGGAATCCTACTGTGATTCAACTAAAGTACATGGCGGAACTGTTGGGTATAGACATAAAGATTGGCGGCATGTGGCATGCTGGTAGTTATGATCCAGCAGACTTTTTAGGAAGATTGATTGGAGATGCTCCGTGGGTTAGACATGCTGAACGCAGTATGTTTGAAATATTTGATGATAACTTCTTTGCAACTGAATTCCATCTAGACATGTTCTGTAGAGAATTTGGTTATGAGAAGTTTGAATTAACTAATTCAGGTAAAGCTCACATTGTTGGGTGGCCCATGGAATATCTCAAATCTGAATTAGAAGGTTTTGATAGTGTGGCAAAAGAAGATATAATTTTATTTCCACACAGAATTGCTCCAGAAAAACAAGTAGACATATTTAATGATTTAGCAGAGACTTTACCTGAATATGAATTTATTGTTTGCCAAGAGCAAAAACTAACAAAAGATGAATACCATGCTTTGTTAGGTAAAGCAAAGATTGTCTTTAGTGCAAACACACAAGAAACACTAGGCATTAGTTGTTATGAAGGTGCATTGGTAGGTGCAACACCTATGGTACCTGATAGATTATCATATACAGAAATGTATGATAATGATTTCTTATATCCAAGTGATTGGACAATAGACTTTGAAACATATAAGATGAACAAAGATTTAGTAGTTGCACACATAAGAAAGGTAATGGCTGAACGAGATAAAGATTATATCGATAGATTAGCAACTAACCTTTCACAGACATTCTTTAGTGGAGAAGCACTTTATAATGTCATATCGAGGAAAGATAATGAATAATGAAAAAGCAGTAGTAATAACAGGAGCAAGTGGATTTATAGGTTCTAATGTAGCAAAACTATTTGTTGATAGTGGATTCACAGTAATCAATATTGACAAGAAGAAAAGAGAATTAGAAGGTGTAACACAATATCCTTTCGAAATAGATAACAAACAAGTTAAAGGTGTAATAGAACTTATTAAGCCTGACGTTGTTATTCACATAGCGGCAAACAATAGTGTACCTCAGAGTGTACAAGATCCTATGCCAACTTACACAGACAATGTGTTGCAAACTATTAGTCTGCTGAACACTTGCGTAGAAGCAAAAGTTCCTAATTTTATCTATGCCTCGAGTAGTAGTGTATATGGAACAAGTATTAATGAAGATGGTTCTTTCAAAGAAAGTGATCCAACCAATCCAATCAATCCATATGGTAGAACAAAACAAATGTGTGAGAAAATTATTAAAGACTACGCAGATGTGTATGGATTTAATTATGCTAACCTTAGACTGTTTAATGTTGCAGGTAGTAATGAAGGCAAGTTTGGATATCAAAAGAGTCCGCTAGTTCATGTACTTCCAATACTAACACAGGCGGCACTCAATAATGAGAAGTTTGTAATCAATGGTGACGATTATAATACACCAGATGGTACTTGCGTTAGAGATTACACTCACGTTAATGATGTTGCAAGAGCATTTTTATCGACAGCATATTGGATGCTGGATCAAGATGACAGTATCACATTAAACATAGGTAACAGTAATCCAGTTAGTATGAAAGAACTAGTTGGTGCGGTAGAACATGCTTTAAGTACTCACATGCTTGTAGAATATACAGATGCTAGAGCAGGAGACATGGAACGCACTCATGCAGATATTGAGTTTGCAAAAGAATTATTAGGTTGGGAGCCAACCAACTCTATTCAACAAATTGTTGATGATGAAATCAAGTGGCAAAAACTTAAAGTAAAACGCAGATAGTTTTACATCTTTGTAGGAGAAAAAGATGAGAAATAGGTTGACTCTTGCCAGAAAATCCGGTATAATACATATATGACAAAACTATACTACACATGGGAAGACATTGAAAGTATGATGGCTGACATCACACAGAAAATGGCAACACAGATGTTGAGACCACATGTGGTATTAGGTCCTAGTAGGGGTGGACTTGCAATAGGAACAATGATGAGTCACTACTTTGATATTCCGTTTCATGGATTTGAATGGCAAACAAGAGATGGAAAAATACAGAATTCTGCACAACTCAAGCACCTTTTGTCTAAATACAATGGTAAAAGAATTGTTATCATAGATGACATAAATGATACAGGTACAACATTAAAAGGCATAAACGATATAGTTACAATGGAAGGTATGGCTGATAATGTAAAGTATATTGTATTGCTAGAAAAACTGTCTAGTAATTTTAGTACGCAAATATGTGCTAAAGAACTAGATGAAGTAGAAGAAAACAATTGGATAGTTTTTCCATATGAAGAATGGTGGAACAATAAAACAGGAGAACAACGTGGCAATTAGTGATATAATTAAACAAAGGCTTAAGAAAGCAAACAAAAGATATTGGGCTGGTGATAATATCAGTGAATACTTACACGAAGGTGAGAAGCAACAATTGATAGATGAGTTGGCTCCTAAGTTTGAAGAAGTATTGCAAGGTCTTGTTATAGATACTGAGAATGATCCTAACAGTAATGGTACGGCAAAACGTCTTTCTAAGATGTATATCAATGAACTAATGGCTGGTAGGTATGAACCTATGCCTAATGCAACTGCTTTCCCTAACGATAGTATTGATAGGTATGAAGGTATGTTAGTTGTTAGAAGTGAACTTACAAGTATGTGTTCACATCATCACCAGATAGTTAGAGGTGTAGCATACATAGGTATTATTGCTAGTGAAAAACTAATTGGTTTGTCTAAATACACTAGAATAGCACAATGGTGTGCAGAACGTGGAACACTACAAGAAGAACTTGCTAATGATATTGCTAGACAGATACAAAAAGCAACAGGCACAGAGAACCTAGGTGTTTATATACAAGCGACACATGGTTGCGTAGAGAATAGAGGTGTAAAGGCACATAGTAGTCTTACACAAACAACTGTTCTTAAAGGAGCATTTAAGAACGAAGGTAAAGTACAAAAAGAATTTATGGATAACATTAAACTCCAGCAACAATTTGCTAATGGTAAAGGTTAAACATGATTGAAAAGAGAGCAAAAGCATTTGTTACTAGTAAAGGACTAGTTCCAGTCGACTTGTTAGCGGCTGAGATTGGTAAAGGCAAAACTATAATGGGACTACAACGACTGTTTCCTATGTTAGATGTCAACGATATATTCGAAGCAGTTAATTTTTATGCAGAGAATACTAATGTGCCTTTAATAGAAGAAGAAAAAATGCTTACTCTTGCTAACGTTGGTAAAGACAAAGATGATATTATCATAGAAGTAGTTAATTTACATCAAGTAATTTATATTAAGTTAGTTGCAAAAGGACACACATTGTATCCTGAGAATAAAGATTTTGCAGAATTAATGAATCAAGGCTTAAGAATATGTTGTTTAGAAAACATGGAGAGCATTGAAAGTAATACTGCTATAACAGATGAGTTGCGTAGTTTGGTAAATAATGCCTTATACATGGCATGTCCAGAAGTGAACGAAGATATCACAAGGACAAAAGAAGATTTAGACTATGAAGAATTTATAACAAGAAGAGATAAATGAAGTTAAGATATTCAGAAGCATTTTATAGTGTACAAGGAGAAGGAAGATGGGTCGGTGTACCTAGTTTATTCCTAAGAGTCTTTGGCTGTAATTTTGAATGTGCAGGCTTCGGTCAAGAACGTGGTAATCTAATTCCAGTAGAGGAGATGCCTTACAATACAGATGAGAAAGCAGATCCTAATAACGAATTGGCTTATAAAAGTATAGAAGAACTACCAGTTACACCCATTGGGTGTGATTCAAGTGCTAGTTGGAGCAAGAAGTATAAACACTTGCAGTTGACTAAGACTCCGGAGGAAGTGTTTGAGCATTTAGTATCGCTACTTCCCAACGGCACTTTCGAGGGCAGGCACGGCGAAGACATTCATCTTGTTATTACAGGTGGTGAACCGCTACTGGGGTGGCAACGTGTCTGGCCCTCACTCTTATCTTTGTGTAAAGAAAGAGGATTACAGAATGTAACATTTGAAACTAATGGTTCTAAAGATGTTACACCTGACTTGATAAATTATTTTAATAGTCCAGAGGGAGAAACAATTCATGTAACTTGGAGTACAAGTCCTAAGTTATCTTTGAGTGGAGAAAAATTAGAAGATACATTAAAGCCTGAATGTTTAGTTTCAATGAATCATGTATTGAATAGTTATCTATATAATAAATTTGTAGTTAGAGACATATTAGACTTTGAAGAAGTTGATATGTTTGTACAAGCATACAAAGACGCAAGAGTAATAGTAGATGCAGTATATTGTATGCCAGAGGGAGCAACATTTGAACAACAAACATTAACAGAAAAAGATGTTGCTGAAGCATGTATGCAGACTGGATATAAGTTTAGTCCTAGATTGCATATAAACTTATTTGGAAATGCATGGGGAACTTAAGAAGGAAAACAAAAATGAGATACTATTGGAAACTTTGGGCAATGAGCCTAGGAGAAAAAGCAACAGAAGATACAACAGAAGCAGATAGAGTTGCAATTATTAGAACTATTGTAGTAGGTGTAAACTTTATAACCTGTTTCTTTATTATAAGCGGAGTCTTGAGGCATTGGTAATGAGTAAAGTAATGAAATTTGTAATTGGTTTTGTGATTGTTATGTTTGCAATATTTATTGCAACACCAATTGAAGCGGCTGTTGACTTTGATGGTAAGAAAGTTAGAGTTGCGGCTATTAAAAAGATAGAAGCAGTGAGTGATAATGAATTAGTATTCACACTTCTAGATGATATTGTTGTTGCTAATGTATTAGGCACTTGTAATAACTTATCAAAAGCACAGAAGTTTAGTTTTGTTATAGAGAATAGTTTCTATATTAGAAAAGGTAATCAGTTTGTGTATTGGAACATGAGTGATCCTACAGAAGAACTATGTACTATTGATAGTTTCTTCAGAGTAGAAGAAATAGTTGAGACACTGATATGATTAGTTGTGCTGAATGTAGTAATGTATTAATGGCAGAGATGACATCATACTTTACTGCTAACAGAAGATTCCATTTTTGTGATGCATATTGTTCCAATGAGTGGCATAGGAAATATGAAACAAACGGAGATTTAAGAGATAAGCCTTTATATGAACATAGTGTTCTAAAGGGCCAGGAGATATAAAAATGAAAATGATTCCATTTAATTTACACCCAAGCAGTTGGGGTAAGAAAGGTAAGGATAGGCAGATTGCAGAAGCAAACTACAGTCTATCTGGCATTGAACTAAAGAAGGCATTGGCTATGATTGAAGTCGATGGTGACGATAACAAAGCACTTGCAGAATTACAAGTAGACTTTGATGAAGGTGTTATTGGTCAGTTAGATTATGATAGACGTAAAGCATCAGTACTCAAACAACCTTGGGTAGAAGTTAAAAAAATGCAAGTTAATGAAGAAGATCCTAAACAAGGCTATATGGAACTTGATTGGAACGATGAGTTTGTTGCAATGCTTACTGAAAAAGGTTATACAGGTGAAAGTGATGAGTCTGTAGTTAATGGTTGGTTCAATGATGTATGTAGAACTGTATTGTTAGATGAGATACAGGATCAGGATTATGGTATGGAACCACAGAGAGATGATGTTATTGTTGTAAACAATAATGAAGAGGACAATGAAAGATAGTATAGCAACAGCCAAATTGGCAAAAGTAGTTAATGAAGAAATAGCACCTGCTATTGAGAACTTCATTGCTAGTCTATCTGATGAAGAAATTTTAGAATTATTAAAAGACTTTAAAACAATGCAAATAGATTTAGTTCGTGACTTAAAGAAAGCCGCGGACGCCAGAAGGATACAAGTCATTACAGGTGATAGTCCTTTTGATACAATCATGGAGGAGGGCATAATGCCCGGAAAGGAGTAAAATGCAAAAAGTTGATATTAAAGATATAGGTGGATATGTTGCTAAAGAAGATGATAGGTATGTTGTTAAAGACAATCCTTTCGGAAATACACTTATCTTATCTAGTACTTTTCTACAAGCAGGAAAAGAAACTTCAGGTCATACGCATAAAGGACAAGAGGAAGTATATTTCTTTGTAGATGGAGAAGGGGAAATGACTATTGATGACAATAGATTTCCTGTTAAAAAAGGAGATGTTATTTGTATTAATGACGGTGAGTTCCATAAAGTTCATAATACAAGCGACTTTGGATTATATTTTGTATGCGTATTTGATGGCGCAAGGAAACACTAATGAATGAATATGAAAAAATAAAACACAATCAGACTGAACAGTTAGGTTCCATAGATGATGTACATCCTATGAAACAAGTTGCTATTATGTCAGTAATACAAGTTTTAGTATTAGCAGGTATGATGGTGTTAATGTTTATTATAGGAAAATCTGTATGAATTACTTACTAGTCGATGGTTTAAATATGTTCATGAGAGCCAAGCACGTTGGTGGAAAAGGTTCTATTGATATGAAGATTGGTATGGCAATGCATATAATGTTTAACAGTATTAACAAGTGCTGGAGAGAGTTTGACGGCAATCACATTGTGCTATGCTTAGAAGGTAGAAGTTGGCGTAAAGACTTTTATACTCCTTACAAAGCAAATCGTAGAGTTGTAATGGATAGTAGAAGTGTTAGAGAGCAAGAAGATGATGAACTATACTTTGAAGCATATGATGATATGGTTAAGTTTTTTGCAGAAAAGACTAATGTGTCTGTAGTAAGATGTGAACAAGCAGAAGCAGATGATATGATTGCTACTTGGATTCAACAACATCCAGATGATAATCATTATATTATTAGTACAGATAGTGACTTCTATCAGTTACTAGCACCTAATGTAACGCAGTATAACGGCACAACGGATCAAGTAGTTACATTGGAAGGTTGGAAAGACTTAAAGACAGGAGAAGAAGTTATAGATAAGAAAACTAATGAACCTAAGAAAGCAATAGATCCACAGTTTGCTCTATTTGAAAAGTGTGTTAGAGGTGACAGTTCAGACAATGTGTTTAGTGCATACCCTGGTGCAAGAATGAAAGGCACAAAGAACAAGACAGGAATTATGGAAGCCTTTGAAGATAGAAATACTGGTGGTTACAATTACAATAACTTTATGTTGCAACGATGGATAGACCATGAAGAGACAGAACATAGAGTTAGAGATGATTTTGAAAGAAACAAGATCCTTATAGACCTAACAGAACAACCAGATGAAATAAAAGAATTATGTAATGTAAGAATGAATGAAGGTAAACAAAAAGAGCCTGTTGCTAACATTGGCATACACTTTATGAAGTTTTGTGCTAAGTGGGATTTACAACGTATGAGCGACCAAGCTCAGAACTATAGTGGAATGTTAAATGGACGAGCTGGATAAAGACATAGAAAAAATGATACAAGAAATTAAAGAACCGCAACACAATAAGAAGTGGATATATGAAAGAGCGGGTAATAAAGTTTACAAAAGAGAATTCGGTGCTGAGCCTAGCACCAGAATATTAATCAATCCTGAGGAGGTAAAAAATGATTAAATTCAAAGAGCAAGTAAAATTGCAACAGATAAGCGAAGATGCTTGGATTGTTAATGATGATACTAAACGTGTTGGTATCTTACATAAAACTATTCAAGACAAATTTACTTATGTAGATAAAACCGAAACTATCTTATATGATAGTGAAGCAGATGTAAAAGAAGCATTTCAAAACAAATTTTTGTTTAGGAATACTAACAAACTGGATATAAATCAACCAGCAACATTCTATATTAAAGGATATGAAGTTGATTATCCTAATCCAGTTCCTGTTGATCCTAGTCATAAAGATTATATGGAAGAGATTCCATTGTTTGCTAAAACAGAAAACAGTGATGTTTACTATGCGGCAGGCTGGTATGCAATTAATTTTGAGAAAGGATGGAAACATGGTAACTGTCCTAAATTGAGTACGTTGATTACATATGGTTATGAAGGTCCATTTAAAACCAAAATAGAACTAAAACAACGACTCAAAGTGTTAAATAAAATAAAGAGACAAGCAAGTAAAGTACATGCAAAATAACGAGCCAAACGATATTGAATTATTTGTTAGACACATTAATCATTTGTTTGATAAAGGTGAGAAACAAGTAACACTTGATGTTGAATACTTACATAGAATTGCAAAACAGTTTGATGTAAACAAAGCACCAAGTACCAATAGAGATTTGGACAAAGAAATATATGTTACAGGCGGACAATTTAAAGATAATGACTAAGATATCTGGAGATAGACTTCCGGAAAGGGTTGCAATACCTAAGAGATCATTTCAAATGTCAAGAGCAACTGGAGGGACTCCTCAGACCAGTGGTGCAGGACAATTAGGTGACTACAAAGAAGGCTGTGGTTACAATGAAATTTTTGAGCATAGAGTTATGTGGCAATCAGGTTTCTACGACGGTAAAGATGAAGATTGGAGAGAAGTAGGAATACCTATGCATGTAATTGAAGCGATAAATAAAAAGGTAAAAGGAAAGTTTGGCTGGCACTTTAATACAGTAGACAACATTAAACAAGCAATTATTACCTTTAGTGATCCAGATGATGCATTCTGGTTCAGACTAAAACACGTTAACCAAGGATAAAAATGAAAGTAGAGATATACAGTAAACCACAATGCCCATACTGTGATATGGCAAAAAACTTAGCAGAAAGAGAAGGATATGAACTAACATATAAAATGTTAGATGAGGACTTTGATAGAGAAGCACTAATGGAAACATTTCCAGGTGCTAGAACATTCCCACAAATTATAGTTGACGGCAATAAGATTGGTGGCTATCAAGAATTTAAAAAATTAGTAGACGAGGTAAAATAATGAAAAATGTATTAATAGCAATGAGTTTATTTTTACTAACAGTTCCAGCCTTTGCGGCAGAGCATACAGTAAAAATGTTAAACAACGGAGATGGAGGCATGATGATATTTGAGCCTGCTGTCTTACAAGTTTCAGTAGGAGATACTGTGAATTTTGTAGCAACAGATATGGCACATAATTCAGCATCAGTGTTTACTCCTCCAGGAGCAACAACTTGGAATGGTGCAATGAGTCAAGACATTTCAGTTACATTAGATACTCCAGGTATCTACATATACGAATGTACTCCACATGCCATGATGGCAATGGTAGGAGTAATTCAAGTTAAAGATGGTATGGATCTTGACATGACTCTTGATAGTGCCTATGTTGATGCGGCACATACATTTGCAGATACATATCAGCAAAAATTTGTTATGAACAAAGATAGGTTGGATAATTATATCCATGATTTAATCGGTAATTTCTTTGAAGAGTAAATGGCAGAACTAGGTAAAGTATTAGCAGGATGTATTGTATTCTATGTATTTTTTGCATTTGTAATATATCCTGATATAGAATACAAAGGATATCCAAGTAACAATAGTTGTTATGGAGAATGCTACGAAAAGTATGTAGCAGAAAATGGTACACTCACAGAACAAATACAAGAGCAAAAGGCTATAGAATTAGCCAAACAAGAAGCAGGTATAGTTGATGTGTTTGAAGACATTAGAGGACTATGGGCAGGTTGTGCCGCTTGTCATGGAATGCAAGGACAAGGACAAGGCATGTTTCCTAAGTTAGCAGGACAAAGTTCAGACTACATAGTAGGCAGATTAAATGCTTACAAAAATAAAGAAAAAGTAGGAATGAACAGTACGATGATGTGGGGTCAAGCCGCACAATTATCTGACAGACAAATAGAACAGATAGGTCTGTTCGTTGAAGAGGGATTTCCAGATGAGTAAAACAGTAATAGAACAATTAACAGATATCATAAATGATAACAATGTTATACTATTCATGAAAGGTAATCCACATCAACCAAGGTGTGGATTTAGTGGCAAAGTAGTAGAGATACTAAAAGAGTACAAAGTAGAATTCAGTTATATGGATATACTTGAAGACCAACAAGTCAGAGAGTCTTTGCCTAGTGTAAGTGATTGGCCCACATTCCCACAACTTTTTGTTAAAGGAGAGTTGGTAGGTGGCTGTGATATTATCACAGAAATGCATGAGTCAAACGAACTAAAAGAAGTACTAGAAGGTTAAACATAGTTTTAAAGACCCATTAAAACTAGTTTTTATGATAAATAAGTGTATGGAGAGATACACTTATGAGCAGACCAAAACCTAAAATACTTTTAGAAGCAGTACACAAAGACACATACAAAGCAGACCAGATACTGGCGGCAGAAGCCATTTATTCTGTATTCTATCAAGGTAGTCCAATCAACTTAAGAACACTCAATAAGTTAGTTTCTTATCCTGGACCCAAGTATAAAAAAGTATCTTTTAGTAATAGTGGACATGCCTTTAATCTTGCAGAAAAACTTAATAAAACATTCAATACAGATGAGTTTCAAGTTATAAAACTAACCCAAGGTGATGTCGTTTCAGAAGACTTAATCACCGATAATGAATAGCGACAGTTTACAAATCCAAATTACAGAACGTATGAGAGTAGAACATGAAACTCTTAAACAATATCCTATGGCAGATGTCTGCTACATGTTATTTAAAAACTTCCAATACAGTGAAACAACTTGTACAGGTTTACGATTAACTAAACTTGGGTTTACATTATTAAAAGAACAATTCGATATGTACAGATTTCCTATTGCTAAAGAAGGAATGCATAACAACTTATTATTAAAGTTACATGAGCATATGAAGTGGCCCTATTTTTTAGATAAAAAGAATCTTATATTGTTCAGTGAAGAAGATGCTATGTGGTTAAAGTTAGTAGGAAATGATGTCGAAAAATTCGCTAAAGGCTTAGACTAAGGAGTAAATATACATATGACATCGCCAATATTCAATTCATTTTATCCTTGGTGCAAAGACAAAGAACCACCTATAATTCATAGTCCTTTTCCACATGATAGACTAACTGCAGAAGGAAAAGGTTGGGCATGGGGCAAGGTTTATCCAGCAAAACCAGAGCATTACTCAAAGAAATCTTTAAGCATGAACAAAAACATATATGGACCCGAAGGTTGGGTTGGTGGGCATACTTCACGCATTAAATTAGAAAATGCAATACAATGGAGTGATGATGAATACATATATCATCAATGGGCACCTTCAGACCTTGCACAGACATGGGAAGACAATGAAAGGAAGTTTACTAACGATAGCAGTAGAAGAAGCAATCAAATGTTAGTTAACCATTGGGAAGAATGGCAAGAAGAGAATTATAAAAGGCACTGGAGTTATAGAAACCGTTATACTAAAGATGAAATATTATATAAATGCAATACAAATGGCTTTAGAGCAGATGACTTTGTAAAAACAAAAAATAGTTCTAAGTTTAAAGTAATGTCTTTGGGTTGTAGTTTTACATATGGAATTGGTGTAAGGAATAAAGAAACATTCCCTCAACTAATTAGTAATCATTTTGATGCAGTAAATTGGAACTTAGGAGTTGGTGGAGGTTCATGTAAACTTGCACTAATGATAGCAGAACACATGTTTAAAATTGGATATATTCCTAATGTGGTTGTTGTGAATTGGCCCAATATTTCTAGAGGAGTTATCCCAAACAAATCTAGGTTTGAAGGCATGTTAGATGTTGTGTATGATGATATATTAGATGCAAATGAATTTTCAACAACACAAAATAAATGGGAAGTATTGAGCCAACTAGGAACTCAAAACAATATTGATATGATGCCTGACAGTTTAAATCCAGATGCTTTTGTTAAAGGTGACGGTAGCTCTTATCCTAATCATGCTTGGGGATATCATCCTTATTCTAAACTAGATAGTGGTGGTACAGATTTAATTAACTTAGTAAAGGATACTGATGCTTATAGGTCCAAAGAATTTGAAAACCACACAGAAATGGAACTACTACACTTTAATGACATTCGAACTAAGTTAAGTTATATGTGCAAAACATTTGATATTAAACTATTTGAAACATTTTACGATACTAGGGCTCATATGTTAGCATTAGATTTATACAAAACAGAACCAGATTGGAGAAGTGAAACTCCTATTTGTACTGGTGTATTTAATATAGATAGAGGTAGAGATGGAAGCCATTGGGGACATCAAACGCATGAGTTAGTAGCAAATCATTTTATAAAATTAATAAGTAAACACATATGAAACAGACTAAAGAATCAAAATTTTATCATGACCACTGGCCCAAAAGCAAAGGTATTGTAGATTGGTGGGGTGGATTTGAAAAAGATGAAGTAGCAGAAAGAGAATACAAATACTATGGGTTAGATAATCCTGATGATAATTGGAATAATGAAATTGCTAAACAACCTGAATTCCAAAACATGACTTACAAACTAAACAAGCAAGGTTATAGAAGTGATTCGTTTGAAGAATTCAAAGATTCAAATAAAACTAAATTCTTATTCCTTGGGTGTAGTTTTGCATTTGGACAAGGGATTCCAGAGGAAACTATGTGCAGTAAAATTACTTCAAATGAATTTGATGCCGTACATTGGAACTTGTCAAGGGTAGGCGGCAACATTGAAGGTTGTCTATTACAATTAAATAGTTTTATAAATGCAGGATATAAAGCAGACCATGTCATTGCATTTTATCCTCCCAAAGAGAGACAAATCTTTATAGATGATGATGAATTTGTAGAGTTTCATAAAGAAGTTCACAGTAAGAAACATAGACATTGGCTTATTTCTAGTAATAAAACAATGAATGATTGGAACTGGTGGCTTTGTGCAAAAGCAGTAAAAGGTTTGTGTCTAGAAAACAATATGCCTTTAACAGAAACATGTTTCGACCAAACTTACCTAAAGTTATTACCAGATGCTATAAATTTAAAAGGTCATTACGATAATTTAAGAGTATTAACATCAAATGAAATGTTTGCTAGAGATGGCATTCATCCAGGAATAGCAGTTAATAAACTGTTAGCAAAAGTAGTAATTGAACACATAAAAGGCATAAAACCTAAAGATCCTGTGTTAGATATACTGTCAAACCCCTTATTTTAAGCAAAAACCAAAAAAACTCCAAAAAAACCGGTAAAAAAGGTTGACTTTGCCCTAGAAATCTGTATAATACTATGTATAAGTTAATAAAAAGGTAGGAGTTTTTATGTTTGTAATAGTAGATAAAAGTAACGATAGCATACACCAAGAGCCAACTAGGCCTTCTTGGAAAACTGGTTACTATAAATCAGAAGGGGCGGCTAAGGCTGGTATAACTAGAACT
>Ga0181401_1000452_pt1 | contig 17159 bp, 18 predicted proteins | sample 24SPOviralmetaG_FD_130130 | JGI IMG/M metagenome (GOLD analysis project Ga0181401, IMG submission 130130) | Marine viral communities from the oligotrophic San Pedro Time Series (SPOT) site, San Pedro Channel, CA, USA - 24 SPOT_SRF_2011-07-20 | ecosystem: Environmental > Aquatic > Marine > Strait...
CATTCTATACGACACCTACTACTTCGATTAAATTCTTCGCAACAGATTGAACACTCACTCATCTCTTACACTACTTTCTTTTTTTTCTTAAACTTTATTTTTTTTTGTTATTTTTTTTAACACTTAAACCACTTCCTTTAAGTACTTTTACAAAAATTTTATCACCTTATAAAATTTTTGTAAAAACGTTAAAACGTTAAAACTTATAATGACAACTTCTTCCGCAAAACTTGAACTTATCATTGAAAAACTTGCTGTTAAGTTCGGCTTTAATAAAAACGACGCATTAGTATATCTTAAGAATGATAAGCTTCTTCCGAATAAGTTAAAAAAAGAACTTGAAAAAAAAGAACTTGAAAATTCAAAAAACGAAAAACTAACAAAAAAACAACTTGAAAATAAAGAAAAGGAAAAACAAATCGATGATTCAAAAAACGAAAAACTAACAAAAAAACAACAAGCAATTGATAAATTGTTTAAACCAAATGAGGAAGGAGTATCAGAATGGATAAGCAAATATGAAATTGATAAAAATGATGAATTAAAATGGGGAAATAATGGAATTTCAAGACATGGCTTATTTCATAAAGATGATAGGTTTAATTGGGAGTTTAAAAGAAAGAATGATACAAAAAGTGGAAAGATAGAAGCCATAAGGACAAATGGTATCAATATTTTCAGCAAAATATTCGGAAAAAATACACCAACAAGAGATGATATTCATGACTATCATAAATCACCGGATAGCTGTTGCGTAGTTTGTGGTTCAAAATCAGATTTAAGAACAGATCACAAAAATGATTTATATAATGACCCTAGGGTTTTAGACACAAAAACACAAACTAAAGAAGATTTTCAGTGTTTATGTAATCACTGTAATTTGCAAAAAAGACAAATACTTAAAAAAACAATGGAAACAGGTAAAAGATATGGGGCTACAAATATACCTTCTCTATCGGTTTTTGGAATTGATTTTATTGAAGGAGATGAAACATTTGACAAAAATAATGTAGATGCTATGGTTGGAACATATTGGTATGATCCTGTTAAATTTATGGATTATTTAAAGAAAACCCTATAATCTCTTTAACTTTATCAAAATATTCTTTATTAAATTCACAACCTTTAAAATTTCTATTTGTATTTTTACATGCTATTAATGTAGTGCCTCCACCCAGAAATGTATCTAAAACAGTATCATTTTCATTTGAATGTTTTTTAATTAATTCTTCAAATAGTTGGAGACTCTTTTGTGTTGGATGAAATCTATTTTTGCCTCCTTGTAAAGAATACATATAAATACCATTATCATAATGACTATTAAATGTTGGTTTTGAACCTTTAATACAAGTCAAAGCAATTTCTCTGCAATTAGTTAAATAATTAATTTTACTATTTAATGGTTGTGGATTTGTTTTAATCCATTCTATTAATCTTATTTGTTTGAAATTATATTTTTCTAAAATTGTTTTTAATATTCCAATTTTCCATAAATCAAAGAATATAATTAATGTACCACCATTTCGGAGTTTATCAAAATATTCCTTAATAAATTTTTCTAGAGTTTCTATTGTAAAATTATTATCCCAAGCACCATAATCTGTTTTAACGCAATATTTTTTACCATATATAGTGCCATATTTTAAGTAATTACTTTTATTACTGTCATCTTCAATATTATTAACAGTTTTATATTTTTCCCACTCTTCTTCTGTCTTAATTGTTTCTACATTATTTTTTTCATTGTCTTTTACTTTATTATAATGAGTATTCATTCCACTATCTTTCGAAATAATATATGGAGGATCAGTTAATATTAAATCAATACTATTATTTTTTACATTTTGTAAATAATCTATACCGTCTGTATTTTGTAAATCTATAGTTATTTCTTTTCCATCTGCTTTATTTAAATCTATTTTTTCAAGTTTTTCTTCAACTACTTTATCTAGTATTTCTTTTACCTTGCTTTCAACTACACAAGGATTCTTTTTATTTAAATGTTTTGTATAATGCCCTTTTTGACTAAATTCTTTTCCACATTTTTCACAACTATAATTAACCATTTTTAGTTATATACTCTATATTTGTTTTATTTTTAAATCATTTATTTTTATAAAATAACTAAAAATAGTTAATTAATACTTCAATTATTGTAAATAATACAACTTTAACTTTTTAATTTCAATACTACTAAACACGTTGAATATATTACAATAAATAACATTATCATTCTTTCTTGGTTCATTACATATGGCCATTTATATCTGTCATTTATGAATTTTAAATACCATAAACATATAAATAATACACAAAATACTTCAAATCCTATACTTATTAAATATTCTTTTATACCATAATTATCTAACTTTAGATCTTCTTTCTGCCATAAAGGCAAAAATAATATTGCTATATGAAAAAATAATGCTAATAATAACAATATAGTAGAAGAAGAATTATATATTCTATTATCATAAAATAATATTTCTATACATCCTATTATTCCGACACAATATAAAAATGGTATTAAATAAAATCTTAATTCTTTGAATATAAAATATAATGGTATTGCTATCGCAAATATAACATTTGAAAATTTACCCTAAATTTGTGACCTAAAAATTTCATTTATTACTATTTATTTTATTTTATTTTATTGTTTTCTTTGTTATTCTTCTCTTTGGTGGTTTTTCTGGTATTATACCCTTGAAACATTCTTCTTCTAATTTTTCTTTTAGTATTGGTGAAAATATTGTCTCTATTGCAGACTTAAATTGATGTTCAAAATAATATTCAAAATCAATCGGTATACAATTATGTAATAAATATGTTGGATCTTCTACCCTTTCATATTGTAACGCATTAACTTTCGTTATTTTTTTAAATAAATATGGCACTCTTTCACCAACCTGTGGACAATTATATGGATCACGTTCTTCCATTTTTCTTGCTAATGCTACATGTGGAATATTTGCTTTATTTGCTTTAAACTCTGTATCCTCTTTACACGTATAACAATAATGCTTACTCTCTAAAAATTTATTTATATTATATTCTAAATTTTTATCTGATCTATATTCATCACAATATTGAACTGCATATTTCTTTTTCTCTTTACCTTTTTCTTCCTTTAATATATACCATCTTTTATCACACTCTTTACATACTAATTGTTTGTCAAATTCATATGAACCCCTACCCTTTAATGACTTTGATATAATTAAATCTTTTTGTTGCACATTACCTTCTAATAAATTTTTACAATATTCTCTTGCTAATTCAATTGCCCTTGGTATATCCCTCCCCAATAATATTACCTTGAATATTTCCATTGAACGCTCTTTGACATATAAACAATTATCACGTCTTACAACCTGAATACCTTTATAATCTATATAATCATGTGTATTCGGATTTGTATACACAACACACGCATATCTCTTTTTTGAAAATAAAATAAATGGATACATAACTTTCTCAAATTCCATCTCAACCGGATTTTTAAATAATTTTGTACAACCCTCCGCTGCTATATCAGATAATCTAAATACTTCATTCATATGCTCCTGACCTGTAAATTCCGTAAAGAACTTTACATATATACTATCTGTATCTCCATAAACAACTTTGGCATTATAATTACTTTCTACATAATCTTTACACTCCTTAATCATTCTTCTACCTTCTGCTGTAGTTGACGCAGCAATTCTCTTTTCTGGTAATCTACCTAGATTCGCACCAGTAAAACCATATATACTATTCATTGATACTTTCATTGCTAACTGAAAACCGTCCAATACATTATATTGCATTTCTAATTCTGCCCTTTTTACTGGTTCATTTTCTTCCTTTAATAAACTTTTTACACCCTTCATTTCCTTTTTAATTGATTTACGCTCCTTCCATAATTTATCTAACATTCTAGGCAATATACCTTTCTTATTTTGCACAAATCTTACTTTCTCCTCCCTTTCATCTATATCACCCTCATTCTCCTTCCATATTATATCTTTATATTCTATCTCTTCTATATTATCATACTCATTATATTTTACTATTGTTTCATAAGAATAATTATTTGCTATCATTATAGACGGATATAAACTCGCAAAATCTAATCCTGCAATCGGTTCAAAATGTGCTCCTGGTTCTGCCTCTTGCACTGTAGCACCAGTAAATTTATCTTCATTTTCTAATTCTGTTATATCTTTATAAGGTATTGTTGGCACCAAAAAATTATCTAATCTTGCCTCATATACCAATTGACTATGAACTTTAATTTGTTGACCCCTCATTTCAATATATTCAATCGGAACCCATGTTACATTTGCCATTGCCATATTATTCGTAATTATACATAATTTTAATATTAAATCTATTACTAATGTACAATCCTTACAACAATAATGAATTACTGTTGCAATTTCTTTTGCTGTACCCATCTCCATATTAAATAAATCTAATGCATTTAGTGGATCTTTATGATCACCTATATATTCTGTTGCCACCGCATTCAATTTATAACTAGGTAATTTTTTCTCTCTCTTTATAATCGTCATTAAATCACTATTCAATAAACCTGGTGCTTTTATATATTTAAATGTATTCTCACCCGCAGCACTTGAATTTAATTGTTCTTCCTTCCACACTGCAGGATAATCATGAAGTCTAGTTAAAAACTGAATATTTAAATCTAAACTTAATATTTTACACCTCTTATATATATAATTCCAATCAAACCCATTAATATTATATCCTGTTATATAATCTGGATCAATCTTACGAATCCAATTTATCCATTTTATTATTAAATCTTTTTCTGATTCACAAACAATCGTTACTATATTTTCCTGCTCTTCTACATAATTATCTTTTGGACTATTTACCGTAAAACAATATTCTTGTTTTACATCTGTTCCAAATATATGTAATGTACTACCAATCTGCGTAATTATATCATTCTCTAAATCAGGATCCGGAAATATATTCTTTTGAGCATTAAAACCTCTCTCCGAAAAAGATTCAATATCATAACTTATTATATAAAATTTTGCCGGTGTTTTAATTTCCAATGGATTAATATTTTTCCATTTACAAGATATATCTATTTGACATCTAGAATTATCTTCTAAATTATAATTTTCTACCTCTACCCAACCACTCGATTTTATATTTTTTATATGACAAAATCTAATAAATGGTTCAATATTTGCTTCATATAACTTAAAATATATATCGCTATCACTCACATTTGGAATTTTAACCGGTGGTCTTCCTTTACTCGGACAAAATATATATTTACATTTTACAAATGCCTTCTCATTCTTTAATAGTATCTTTAAAAATTTAAAATTCTTTTCATTTGTAAATCCATCTATATCCTTTCTTTCTACTACTGATACCTTTATCAATGAATCTTTAAATTTATATAACTTATTCTTTAACCAATATTCTACTTGTTTTGTTTTATATTGATTCCATTTTTCTTGTAAATTATCCGGAATCTTTACATAAAAATAAGGTGTAAATTCATTTATTTCACAACAAATACTTTTATTATTATCTGTTACACCAAATATATATATCTTATACTCTAAATCATACTCATCACCATTAATTTCCTTATCAAATTTTTCCCACGACAAAATTTGAAATTTTATTTTATCTTTTATATCTACTTTCACTTTTTTCCTATAATAAAATTCCATTATATTACATATATTATCTAAAATCTTTAAATATGTAAAAATTTGTAAATTTTTATTTAAAGTTTTTTTTTATTTATTTATTTATAATTAACTTAATTATGAAAAGAAAAAATAATTCTTATATATCAACATTAGAACCATATCCTAAAAAACATAGAATAGATATAAATAATTATTTCGAAAATATTAATCATATATTTAAAAAAATTAAACTAGAACACAATAAAAATTGTACCTTTAATCTTATTATTGATCATAATAATAATATTAAACCACAAATATTCATCGATAACGATTATATAAATCCATACATTTTAGATATTTATTAATAATTCTATCTTTTTACTTTCTTCAGAACTAAATGGCGGAATCCAAAATTTAACACTACAATTTTAAGTTTATCTATCAATTCATCATAATAATTTTCTAATATATCTTTTCTAACATCCTCTGAAAATATATTAAAACTTATATATGAAACATATAATTTTTTATTATCATTACTACTAGAAGGATTTTTAAATGAACTAATTCTATAAAAATATTTATTTGATAAATTGAATTCCATTTATATTTTAAATTTATTCTTTTTTTTTAATTATTTTTTATTTGCAATATTGTAGATATTTTACGAATTTTTAACTCAAAACTAGATATTATCATCTCTATTTTTGATATAGTAAATTCATCTGTGCTATAAGTATTTATTAAATTATTTAATCCAACCAATGATAAATTTAAATTATGACTTAAATTTAATAAAATGTTTTCATTACTATTTAAAAATACATCTTCTTCCTTTTTCGAAATAATTTCTTCCATTTTTAAATTTATATTTTTATCTAAAATATCTAAATAATTTGTTGTTTTCTCTCTTGAATCACCCAACCATTTTCTATATATATATTGTAAATAACTATTATCTATATATAAATTATCATCTTCTTTTATACTTAATTTATAACCAGGTTTAATTTTTGCTATAATTTTTAAATTTAACATGAGATTATCTAATGTAATCTTTACTTCTGTTTCATTACAATTAGATATTTCTTCATTTTTCATTTATTTATTTATTTATTTATTTATTTATTTATTTATTTAATTTAATTTAGTTTTACCATCTGGTTTTATAATATATGTTTTTATAATATCATTGTTTTGTTTAATTTCTAAAACTTGTAATCTTTTCATATTTTTTTTTAAAGTACTACCAAATGCTCGCGATATTGCTATATCTGTTCTATAGACTTTATTACATAATGTATTTATATTTTTATGACTCGAATGACCCATTACTAAATAATTAGCATTATCAAAATATTTTAATACATTATCAACTAAATTTATACATTGGTTTTGTGTAAGTTTTGAAGGATCTGTAAGATCACGATTAAAAAGCGGATTTATATTATCTGACTCATTAATGAAAAATGGAATTTTTTTACTATTATTAATTAACCAATTTGCTACTAACTTATTTAACTTATTTATATCCACGATTTTAGATTTTTTTTTATTTAATTTATATTTTAGACATAATTCTAAAAATTCACTATTTAATGAACCATGACAAAATATAAATTGACCCAATTGTATTATTAATGGTCTAGTTCGACCTAATAATTTTGCACCTTCTTGTCCAGGACTATAATATGTAAATCTATCTATATTATACTCTTCTTTATATTTTTTTAAATCTACAGTTTTTACATATTTATCATTAAATGATTTGTCATTTTTAAAATAATAAGGATATAATTCATGATTTCCTAATATCGATATTATTCTTCCACCTTTTTCTTTTGCCTTATTATCTAAATATAAAATTAAATTTGTTATTTCTATCTCACCCGATGTCTCTAAAAATTTTTTTTCTAATGTAACTCCAGGTCTTTTACCATCTAACGTATCACCTAATTGTATAACATATGTATCTTTACCTATCCATTCTAATTTATCATTTATTACTCTTCCTAATTTTAAAAGTTCGATAAAAATAGCATAATCGCCATGTATATCACCTATGGCTATTATTCTATTGTTATTGTAACCATACATTATATTAAATTTAATATATATATATAATATTTATTTTTATTCTTTCTTATTTATTTATTTATTTTTTCCCTTATTTTTTTTTCGTCAAATCCAACTATATGGTCACCATCTGGATATAGAATTACTGGCACTCCATTTACTCCGAGTTTCTCCATTATACTTCGACCCCGAGAGTCTTCATTAGAAATATTTTCAAATTCAATATTTAATTTATTAAATAGATCATATGTTTTCATGCAAAATGGACAAGTCTTCCTTCCAACTATTTTAATTTTTTGTGTATTACCATTATTTCCATTATTTCCTTTTCTATTTGACAATTTACTATTAATTGTATCTAAATGTTCTTTTATTGATCTAAATCCAGGAGAATTAATAGTTGGATCACTTTTTAATGCAAAATGTGGAGTTCCATTACCCTTATATTCTCTCATTGCGTCTGGATTTTTACTAGAATCAATTACTTCAACTGTATATTTACCCATCTTAAAATTATTTTCTTTTAAAAGTTTCATCATTTTATTTGAATATGGACACGTAGGTAAATGAATCATTACAAGTTTTGTATCATCATTATCGGTTTTATCTGAAAATTTATCTCTATTTGTACACAAACATACTATTAATACAATTATTAATATTACTAATAAAACGCAACATATTATATTAATACCATTCTCTCGAAAATTGAAAGCCATTATTTATATTACTTATAAAATATTTTTTTTTTACAAAAATTAAAATTGTTTAAAAAGTTCGTTGAATTAAATTTAAACAATATTTTATGATTAATATTGGCGTAGTAACTGATATTTCTTGGGATAATTATATTTTAATTTTCAATAAATTTAAAAAAATAAATTCCGAAAATTATCGTTTGCATTCTATTTACGGTAAAACATTGGAACTTATAAGTATATGTGCAAATAAAAATCTTTTAACATTGATTAGACATTACAGCGATAATTTATCTAAAACAATTTATAATATGTTACAAATATGTGATATCTGGATAATATTTACAAACCAAATTGAATATAATACAACATCTAGATTAGTTATAGAAAAATGTAAAGAATATAATATTAAATATTTAATTGTGTCTGAATATGATAGAAATAATATATATAGTTCTTTTAGTTATAAATATGATTTATCCTTCAAAAAAAATTTAAATTTAATTCAAGTAAAAGATACAACTATTGTTATCGATGAATTTGATTATAAAATTTATAATGAAATATATTTAGATAAATCTCATATAAATATTAATATACCCAATGATATTCGAATGAAATTAAAAGAAGCATATAATAGTTTATATAAAAAAAAACAAGAACGTTCTATTAAACTTCTTTATGATACCGATGAAATTAAAAAAGAAAAACAAATTAAAAAAACCAACAAAGAATTTAATCAATTAGAATTTTCCCAAAATAGAATAAAATATTATAAAAATCGATAATAATTATTCTGTTTGTACTTCTTTATCTACTTTTTCTTTATCTACTTTTTCTTTATCTACTTTTTCTTTATCTACTTTTTCTTTATTTTTAATTTTTACTTTATTTTTAATTTTTACTTTTAATTCATTAATATTAAAATGTTTATCTTTAGCGCATTTTATACCATAATAAAATAATTTAATTTTTTCACTATTATCAATGTTATTAAAATTTACTTTATTTTTATGTTCTTCTAATTTATTTATATTTATTGTATATTCAGTATCAATACTATCATCATTTTGAGTTAAACATTGTATTAATTCCATTAAATAATCTGAAATAGAATTAATATTTGAATATTCGTTATTTCCCTTTATAATAAAATGTATATTTTCATCTTCGGCAACAATTTGATTATTTACACCATCAGAACATTTAACACAACCGTCTAAATAATATTCATTATTAATAATAGTAGGTGGAAATATAATAGGAATACTACTTGAAGCTTTCACTATATTTAAAACTTTAACATCTGGATATGTATCAATGTTAAAATTAATATTTTTTCTACTTTTTAAATGTGTCGCGAAAATATTAATATTTATTTTATATTTATTTACAAACTCACTAATTGTTATGTCTGGATTTTCTTTTTGTGAAAATATATTTTTTAGTTTATTAAATAAATTATCGGTAATTAATGAATAATGATATGATATATTTTCAAAATTAAAATCCCAATAATTTTCTAAATTTAATTCTATAATTATTTTAAAAATTTCTATAGGTGTATATTTAATTAAATATAATATACCAATAATAGAACCAACTGAAGTACCATAAAAATTTTCAATTGTTTCTAATAAATTATTTTCATGTAAATATTCTAAAGCGCCTAAATATGATATTCCTCTAAAATTACCACCTCCAATTGTTAAATTTACCATTTTATAGTTTATTGTTATAATTATTATTTTAAATTTTAAACAATAATAAGTTTATTTATTTATTTAAAATATAAATTTATTAAATAAATAATTAATGAATAATTATGAAAAATTAGGTATACCAAATAATTCCAGTCTAGATGAAGTTAAAAAAGCATACAAAAAAATGGCAATTAAATGGCACCCAGATAAAAATTCATCCCCTGAAGCATCTGATAAATTTAAAGAAATAACCGAAGCATATAATAATATTATTAATCCAAATTCTAATATACAAGAAATCGATATAAATGAAATTTTTAACTCACTATTTAACGATAATTCATTCGGAAACCCATTTACTGCTTTTGGAGCAATGGATGCTTTTGGTGCAATGAGCGAAATCGCAAGTGGTTCATTTAATGACTCTAATCCAGTTGATAATTTGATAAATAATATGTTTGGAATGAAAAAAAATAAAAAAGGTAAAGATATATTAAAACTCATTAATATTGATTTAGAAGATATATTTCTAGGAAATAATTTTATCATAACTTTTGATACTCAAAAAATAAATAATGATGCTACTGTTTGTAATATATGCCAAGGTAAAGGTAAAATACCATCTAATCAACAAATGGGTCCAATATTAATGCAAACTATTAATAAATGTGAACAATGTAAAGGTACTGGATATACAAATTTATATTTACCTACACATGATACAATATCTATTGATATACCGAAAGGATTTGATTATACAACAAAAATGGTATTAAAAAATAAAGGACTACCTTTATATAATGGTGATAATGGAGATCTAATATTAACTTTTAATCTTAATTCTCATAGCAGATTTAAAATTAAAAATAAAGATTTATACGTATCATTAGATGTTACTCTAAAAGAATCACTCACTGGTTTTATAAAAGGATTACAACATTTAGATAGTAGATTACTTACTATTAATTCAACATCAATTATAAAACCAAATATGATTAAATGTATTAATGATGAAGGTATATATGATATTAATAAAAATACATACGGTAATTTATATATTAAGTTTAAAATTATCTTTCCAAATACATTAACCGACCAACAAATTAAAATTTTTAATGATAATCTTTAATTACATTTTTTTATATAATCCCTGTTGCATATCAATATTTAATGGACCAGGGGGATAAGGCCACCTCCATGCTCCACTACTATAACCTGTCCCTGGTGTTCCAGATACAGTTTTTGAAATAGATGGAACATTCATTCCAAAATAAGGAACTGTATATGTGCAAGTATTACCAAACCGACTTCTAGAACGTTTCTTTTTTCTATATATTTTTGGTTTTGAACGACCATTATTTAGTTTTCTTTTTAACGCTTTCATACATAAAGATTTTTTTTTATAAATTTTAGTTCCCTTTTTTATTAATTTTTTTTTATAATTAACTCTTTTTTTTGTAACTTTTCCAGTGGTTTTAGATCTCTTACTTAATTCATACACTTTAACGCATTTACCCTTTGAAATGTAGTAACCAATATGTTTTAAACTCATTCTAATATATTATTATTTAATATTTTAATTTTTTATTAAATTTTTTATTAAATTTTAATTTTATTTATAATCTAATAAAGAATCTTTATAAAAATTATCTAATTCATTTTTATTACAATTACCATTACTACAAGGACTATTTGTTATTGTTACACCACAATAATCAACTTCTCTATTTTCATATTTTGGATCTTTCCATAAATTATTTTTAACAGCAAAAGCAATAATAAAATTAAAATTCTGTTTAAATTCTGGACCATGACCATATGAATCACTCATAACATGTGCTAATTCATGTAATATTACAAAAAATGTATCATTTAAATTATTTAATTTTCCTTTTGTCATTAAACAAACAGACATTTCTCCATTTATTCCACCTTTATTTGTTGTATATGCTGCTCCAGATTCTTCACCTCTGGGTGTTTCTTTTATTTTAAAATTTTTATGAAATCTATTTCGCGTTTTATTCGCAATATTAGGTGTAGGAACTTGTTCATTGTGCATTAACTCTACTACTTTTTGTGCATCTTTATTTATTGTTGCTAACATATTTGCCTTTTTTTTATTTATATTAGGATCATTCGCATCCATAATTTTATATACTTCACCATTATCTGCTTTCCAATCTATTCTACTATCATATATAAAAAAAAATATATTACAATAAAAATAATTAAAAAAAGAATAAATTCTTTGTACATTATATAAATATATGTTATATAATAACCTTTTATTTTTTTTAGGAATTTATTCCTGGAAATTTAAACCAAATAATTTATTTGAAAAAATAATTCATAAAAAAGAAATAAATTTAGAAACTGCCATACCACTAAAAAAAAATAAATTAATAAATCCTCAAATAAATTCTAACAGTCCAAATGTTAACTTTTATTTAGACATGCAATTGTGCGAATTAAATAATACAAAAAAATTTAAAATATATTTATATAATTTATATTATTTTCTTATTCTATTATTTTTATTTATTCAACCGACATATTTATTTATAAAAATGTTTACCGAAAATAATTTACAAGAATATCTTATTACATTTTTAATTAATATTAATACACCATTTAATTATATGTGGTCTAAATATTATTTTACTACAAATCATTTTGATTCATATGTTAATTGTTGTGGCAATAATTGTTCTTCTTTTATAATTTTTATATTATTTTTAACAGTAATTAGTATACTAATTAGTTTTATTAATATAGAACATTTCTATAATGAATATTATTATATTAATGATTTACCACAATTTGTTGGAATATTTATTCTAATTATTGAATGGATATATGCAAGATTAATATTTACATTAGATCTAAGTATATTTACTATTGTCTTGTGCAAACATAAAAAAGAAATTTTTAAATTTATAAAAGAATTAGAATTGAATGAATTAGATCTAGAAGATTGTTATTGTTTAAGTTCTTTAATTTCTAATATTGGTCATCTTAGACATAAAGTAGAAATTAGTATAAGTTTTTATAATATTTTATTATCATTCAATACTATTACTGGTGGTATTTCTTTAGCATTATTTATAAATGAATTATATAATTCATACAATGAAATTAATAATTTAATATTAAAACCACATGAATTATATTTATTACAATCATTTATTGTTTATATTATATGCCAATTAATATTTTTTTATAATGTAATAAACTATTCAAGTTATAGAGACAATCTATTTAAAAAATTAAAAAGTTCAACATTTATAAATAAATTTTTAATTAGATGGTCAACTAGTAAATTAAAAAGAAAATGTGGAGACAAAAATGAAATCAAACATTTAAATAAAATGATTCTATGTATAGAACAAGAAACCGCAACAAGTATTGATTGGATTATATTGGAAAAATTAACACAATCTAAATGGATGGATTTTTCAATTCTGGGTATATCTACTCAAGATGGTTCTTTAATTAAAAAAGTTATTACATTTAGTAGTTTAATATATTTTATTTTAGGATATTTTTAATTTATACCAAGATTTTAATTTATACCAAGATTTTAATTTATACCAAGATTTTAATTTTTTTATTTCTAGGTAATTTTACACCTAATACCTTTTCTATTTTAGATATTTCATCGTTTGTTGGAACTTCTTTATTTGATTCCCATTTAGAATATATTTGCAAAGATACATTTAAATGTGCCCTTTGAGATAATTCTTTTACAAAATCTGATTGTTTCTTAAAACCTTTAGATATACGACCCTGTGATAAAATTTGTCCAAATTTTTTTCCTATCTCGGTTTTAATTATTTCATCATCATTTGTTTTAATTTGTTTTTGACTTACCTTTTTTTGAACTTCTTTATTTTTATTCTCATCCTTTACATTTTTTGAATTAAAAATAATTGTTTTAAAATCTTGATGCTCCATTTATTAATTTAGTAAATTTATTTAAAAATAAATTTAATTTTAAATAAATTTAATAAGTATAATGCAAAACTTTGTAAATAATAATTATGACCCGGATGTCACTTTTTATAATCAATTACCTGACCCTGCCACAAATGAACCATTTAATAAAGCAACACACCCTTCAGATAAACCCATTGTTGCAAAACATATATTCGTAATAGATTCAAGACAACGAAACTTTGAATTTTATCCAAATGCTAATAATTATAATATACCAATTCCAGATAGATATAGAAATGTAACTAGTATAGAATTAAGAGCAGCAATGTTACCAAGAACAGAATATAATGTTAATAGTTGCAATAAATATATCGATTTTGTACTTGGGGATTTCATTAAAAATATAATGGTTAACGATATTCGTATTACAATTAAAGATAAAACACGCCCAATTAATAATACTTATACTACTACTAAATATAATTTAAATATTTCACCACCAGTATTAGAAGGAACACACATTACAAAACGTCAAGCAGTTGCAACTATTCTTGTTGATTCACAATCTTATATTGTTCCTAATAGTGTAGTAATTGAAGATCCTGGTTCTGGTTATTCTTATAGTAAACCACCTGAAGTAAGTTTAGGAGATATATCTTCAATTTTTAAAGTAAATGTGGGTTTTGAACTAGTAGCAAAATTAAGAGAAGGTCAATATGTTATGGGTGGTAATCCACAATTTACTGTACAACAAGAACCGATTACCACATATCAATCTTATACTCCAAATAATTTGTTAAATGAAATTGAATCTTCATTAACTCAATCTGTATTGATGTCCAATGAAGGCAAAATATCAACTTCTGTAAATTTCGCATATAGTAGAAAAGCATGGACTGAATATAATGTATCACCTACAACACCTGGAAGCGCCGAAAAAGATTATCCATTATTCTTTTGTGCAAGACTGATGTCGCAGTATCCAACTTTAGAATCTTATAATAATTTTAATGCTGATACTAGTCCAAGTGAATCATACGAAACAAATGCTTGTAAATTTAACAGAATATACATTGGTAATATTTTATGTTTTAAATCTGATACCTTACCAACTAATACCATGAGTGAAGGTGTTGGTTTACCTTCATATAATCTTAAACAATACTTTGAAATTAAAGGTACTAATATTACAGAATATATATCATTTTATGCTTTAGATACAACTTCTGTTCCATTAGCAGTAGCATGGAAAGGTGTAGATGTAAATTTAATACCTAATATAAAATTTGCACACTGGGAACTTTTATTCTCTTCTGGACAAAGTAATATTGTTAATTCAGCGTCATTATTAGGTTTTAATAAAATTAATTATTCTAATGGAGTTAAATTAGAACACCCAATTGAAATTAGTCATTGTCGGTTACCACCTGCACCTGCACCTCTTCCACCTGGAACCACTATTCATAATACATTGATGCCTAAGGGTATAGTCTATTCTACTAATAATGATTATTATTTATTTGGAGACCCAGAATATATTGTATTGTCATTTAGACCAAAATATGGCGGTAATACAATAAGTGGTATTAATGATAGGGTAGACTCACAACCTAATTCTAATATTGATAGAGTTTTTGCTTGTTTAATTTTTGACGCAACACAACCTTCAGTTTTACAAGATATGTCTTCTGGTAGAACAATCTGCACAATTAATTCAAATGGTGAAAGAAGTAATACTTTAACTACATTTCAAAATGATGATTATCGTGCTAATCATAAATATCCAGAAAATAGATCATCACAAAATAATAATAATATTCAACAATTAACAGGAAACACTGGAAACCAAAATGTTAATTTTGATAAAGGTCCTGGAATGTTAAAAGCAATGAAAGGTACTGATTTTGATAGAAAATTAGTAGAATTTCCACAACCAATTGCACAAATATTTAATATGAATATTAGATTTACTAAATTTACACAACTCGGTTTAGGTTTCAATAGTAGAGAAACTGAATTATATGATTTTGCTGGTAAAGAACATTTATTAATTTTTGAAATAACTTGTAGTGATTTTATGACAGGAAAAAGATTTTAATATTAGTTAAAATTAAATTTTTGTTAAAATTTTAATATATATATATATATATATATATATATGTCATCATATTTTATTCCATTTAATATGAAATATGAACTAAATTTAATATCAATTGAAACATTAATTCAACATAGTCCTGGTGGATTTAAAGATAATACACATCATCTTATAAAAAATATTATAAGTAAATTAATAGATATTATATCGAGTATATATAATGATATAAAATTTTTTAATAATAATACAAATTTTTCAACAACGCAAGGACCGGAAGGACCACAAGGACAGCAAGGACAGCAAGGACCGCAAGGACCACAAGGACCGCAAGGACCGGAAGGACCACAAGGACCACAAGGACCGGAAGGACCGGAAGGACCACAAGGACCGCAAGGACCGCAAGGACCACAAGGACCGCAAGGACAAATAACACCTGATATAGAAGCACGATTAGTAGTATTAGAAAATTCAATAAATACTTTAATAAATAGGCATAATTCTATATTTAACCCACCTATAACTTAATTTATAGAACTTGTATATAAAAAAATGAAGGAAATAATTTATAATATGTAAAAAGTAAATACTATATAAATATTTTTAATTTAAGGAAATTAAAATTACAATTATAATTATGACATAATCGTATTCTAAATCAAGTTATGAAGTTATTTATAATTATTTTAAAATAAATTAAGTAATCTCTTAAGTTGCTAATCGCGCTTCTAGTGAAGCAATACGTGTCTCTAGTGCAGTAATCATAGCGGCTCGTTGCTTAACAATCTGGTCTAATTCCTTTATTGCGGCTGTATTATAAGGAATTATACCAATATAATTTAACCTATATATTCCACTATCAGTATTTTCACTTATAGAAACCAAATGTTTTAATTCATTAATTTCATTTACTTCCTGAGCTATAAAACCACTTTCTTTATAAGTTGGTGCTTCTATCTCTTCATTATTATTATTTTCA
>Ga0181401_1000454_pt1 | contig 17133 bp, 25 predicted proteins | sample 24SPOviralmetaG_FD_130130 | JGI IMG/M metagenome (GOLD analysis project Ga0181401, IMG submission 130130) | Marine viral communities from the oligotrophic San Pedro Time Series (SPOT) site, San Pedro Channel, CA, USA - 24 SPOT_SRF_2011-07-20 | ecosystem: Environmental > Aquatic > Marine > Strait...
AAGTAAGAATACATCCTCTTTATCGTGGACACACTGAGTTTTTCACCCCTACTGAGCTGCTGTGCTCTTATTTTCCCCACAGAGGTGGCACACTTATTGTTTACCTTCTTATTTAGCTCAATACCACGCTTTGCGTTGTTTCTAACGCCACTTCCATAATCTCCGTATGTAGCGAATTCGTATTTGTCGCCAAGAATTACGTTAGCAACCTCTAGTAGTATTTGTTTAGCTTCATTCTCTTCCTCTAGGTTTTCTATCTGAGACATAGCTACCTCATCAGTAAAGTAGCCCTCAATAGAGAAGCCTTTTACTTTACCAGACTTGACGTAGTCATCCCAAACCTCTTCATTGTTTACCTTCATAGACACCATCCAAGTACCTACAGGCATATCTAAACCGTATTTACGGCTCTTGTCGTGCACTTTATCCTCTACAATCCACGATTCTACCACAGACAGTCCGTTAAGCTCTGCTTGGTGCTCTAAAGTGCTTTTGTTTTGATTACCACGCATCAAGAACAACTCCGATGCCTTACGCACAGTGTCTTCAGAAAAGTAGATGTAGTACTCATCCTCACCATTACGTCTGTAGATATTCTTGTTGGGGATTAGTGCTGCACCCATAAGAATCTTCTTTTCCTTATCTACTTCAGCAAGTTTGACTTCTGTTTCTTTGGATAGTGCAATAAAATTCTCTTCTATTGCTGGCTTCTCTACTATTGATATGGCATCTATGCCAGAGAATAACCCTTCTTCGTCTATAAAAAGCTCTATAATTCTCATACTATTATATTAACCGAATGATGCGGTATTTGTTATGTTTCTATCTAGTTCTTGTTGTGATGATATATCTTTACCTACAACAAATGCTTTTACTGGTTTAGCTTGCTGACCTGCAACGGATTCAGCTAACTGCGATGTCTGAGATGCACCAACAACATTAAAGTCTGGTGCTTTAATCTCCATACCACCACCTCCTGCTGAACCACCTGTTCCACCGCTTCCGCCAGTTACAGAGCTCTGGTATTTTTGGCGAGCTATATTAGCCACATTGGCGAGTCCAGCAGCAATAGTTATACCTTGCTGTATTCCTGCTCTTACTGGAGATGTCACATCGCCTGGAAATAGTTGAGAGCCATAGGCTAAGAATCCATTCTGATAAACCGTCATTAATGCTTGGCTAACTCTCATAGCCTTATCTACATTGAACGCCTTTCTAGCTATCTTATCTTTTTTAACTGCAAGCTCCTTCTCTAATCTCTCTTGTTCATCAGCATTACCTTCAGCAGCCTCAATTCGTTTAGAGTACTGCTCATCTAATTCTATTGTTTGATTCTCAGCAGAAACCTTAAATGTTTGGTCAAGAGCACCATAAACTTGTTGATACATCTCCATTATATAACCAAACTTACTTTCTTGAAGTGCTTGCTCCTCTTGAGACAAGCTCTTCTGTAGCTCGAACAAAGCTATCTCAGCTTCAGCTTTTTCCACACTACCTTCTTTAGACCTAGCAATATTTCCTTTAATCCTCTCTTCATCGGATTTCATTCTTTCTATATTCCTCTGCTTCTCAAAGAAAGCGTGTTCACCAACTATACCAGACTCCTCATCCATAAGGGCTGCTTGTGCATCAAGAGACTCTCTAGCAAGCTGCTTTAGCTTAGTGTCCTCAGCCATAGCCTCTCCATTCTTGATTCTGATTAGCTGATTTCTTTTAGTCAAAAAAGCGTCTTGAAGACCAATCATAGTTTCTGTATGCTCGGCAAAGGCTAAGAATACAGATTCATCGTGGTCTATTTGAGCCTGTTTCTTTTCTTCATCGCTGGCTTTAGATTCTTTAAACTCCTTTAATCTTAACTTTTGCTTTTCTATAAACGAAGTTAATCTTAAATCCAACTCAGCTTTAGCATTTTCTTCCTCTTGGTCAATTAACTCTTCCCTTGTCTTCAAGTCATTGTCTATAGCTTTCTGTCTATAAGTCTCCTGTAGTTTAGCTAAATTAAGTAGGTGCTGCTTAAAGTCTCTCTCTCTGTTGCCAAATCCTTTTTTCCTGTCTTTAGTTTGAATGTCAGTAAACTCCATAAGGATGTCGATAGTCTTTTCGGCATCTTCAATCTCATCCTGATTAAGTTGAGTTATACTTTTGTAGTACTTTAAAGCATTTTTGGTTTTTCTCTCATTAACTGTGTCCTTTTTAGATAATTTACCATTTTGTTCTTCCCTTTTTTTCGTAAGTTCCGCTAAGGACTCCTCTTCGAGCTTTTGCCTTTCCATAACATCTTTAACACTAACGAAGCCCTCTTCTCTTGCTTTTACTTCTCTATCGACTTGAACCTGAACTATCTTTGATGCCTCTTCTTCAATCTTAATGGCTGCTTGACGAGCCATAGCTTGTATTCTAATCTCCTTAGTATATTCTTTAGTTATAGCTATAGCTTCCTCATTACCGTCTTTAAGGTCTTGTAAACTTAGTTTAGCATCTTTTAACCGCTTTATGTACTCAGGAAACTCTTTCTTTAGCATCTTTGTGGCATCAGCCATCTCCTCTGAAGACTTCCATCCATCCTGAAGGGTTCTTGTGTATATCTCAAATGAGCCAGCTTGCTGTTTAATTGTGTCAGCAGCACCCTTCATAGCATCTCTTAGCTCTCTTGTTGCTCCAAGCAATTTAGCGAAGAAATCAAATATCTGAGGCCCGAATGAAATGATAAGCTGCAATGCGATTAATAGACCTCCAGTTCCCATTAAAGAGCCTGCAAGCTGTTTTAATGAAGCTCCAACTCCACCAGCAGTCTTAGCAAATGAAGAGAATAATGATACGACCTGAGACAAGTTGTTTGCAATCGCAGTAAACCCATAACTCGCATCAGAAGCTAAACGACCTGTTTCGAGTAAGATTGCGTTATTAAGTCCAGACTGAGCTCTTGACGCTTTCATCTGAGCTGCCGTCTTACCTGTGGCAGACGCAAGACCAAGACTTGACTTTGCAGCAGCAATGTTTATGTCTTTCTGTATCTTTATCTGCTCATTTACCTTAGCTACCTCAATAGCTTCTTGTCTCTGTAAGTCAGATAATTTCTTTGTTGCGTTAGATAGTTGGTCTGTTGACTTACTAGCTCCCTCAGCTCCTTTGAGCTGTATGGATATTATGATGTCTTGTTTAGCCATTTCTGTATGATTTTGATTCTTTAACTCTTCTTAACGTCTCTTTTACATCATCCCAATTACTTGGTGCTTTATATAGTCCTTTAGCGATATCTGCGTTGTGAGATACGCCATACCAATCAGAAAGCTGCAATAAATCTATAATATCTTTTATCATAATACGTTTAGTAGTTCTAATTTAGATTCCCCTGTTTTTAGGTTGGTGTTTATTGAATTTATTGTAAATACTTTGTCGCCAATCTGAAATCTATCGTTTAGCTTATAATTAAGTAATACACTATTCGGTAAATGTGCTGTTAGCTTGAATATGCGTTTCTTTGGATTAAAAGCGTCTTCTATATACGTTTGATAGAAGTTCTTAAATAGTGAGTTCGTAGAACCTCCATAGTCACTTATAGTCCACTCGTCAACTTCATTATCAAAGTTTAGTGTGTAACTTGGAATCCTGTACAACTTAAATCCATCTCCATTATCAAAAACATCATCCTCGACACTAATAATATCTAAGCCGTCTATAGATGCGACTCTAGTTACTATGTTGTCTGTTGTGTTTATTATGTAATCTCCTATATCTGCTGCTGACCCTAAGAAGCTAGATTGAACTTTATATGCGGTTGAGGTTGAGTTAGTACCAGTGTAAAGTGGGTCTTCTACAGAATATCCTCTTTCATTTGTATTAGATGGTCTAAAGTAATTTGACAACTGAGTGTGAGTATTACTTGATGTCTGATAATTTATTCTGTAAGATGTTCCTGTGTTCGTTCTTATACCATAAAACAATACTGGCTTTGTAAGTACAGGGTCAAAATTAGCTGATGGATTCCCTTGAGCCTCATCGTCAGAAGTGTTTGGCTTAAAGTTATCTCCAGCAGAATAACCCCACATAATGTTAGTTCTTGCATTATCGTCCTCATCAAAAAGTCTCTCGTACTTCATATGCTCGAATGGCAACTTTATCTTGTATGGCTTACCCCTATCCACACCAGTAGGCTTAAACTCCTCATCGCCAAATATATGTCCAAACGACTCTTCGTGCTGTTTCATCAAAAGGGTTTTAGGCTTCTGATATTCAAAATCTACCTCACTAAATGGTACTGTCGAATCTATATCGTGCTCTGATGAGTCAACGTACTTTGTTATATCGAATATCTTTGGATTGTCATTGTAGAAGTCGTTAAGAGGCAGCATACGAATCTTTCCGTAGTTTGCATCACTCTCATCGTCTATGTAATAAACAGTTAGATTAAACATCTTGAGTAATCCAGAGACGAAGTCCATCACCTTCATTTTAGGCATCTGCGTAGAGACTATTATTCTACCTACAGAAGAAAGTGCACCGCAAGAATAATTACCTTGAATAACTTCAAATATAGGGTCATCAGGATAGTCTTGCTCCTCTCTTTCCACACTTGCATTCATTGTGGGAGTAAAGAACAACACTTCTGAAGTTCTTATTACAAATTTAAGAATGTCACTCTCAAAGTCTTTTGGGCTACCTCCGAAAACGTGAGTTGTAGTACCCGTATTGTTTGATACTGTAGAATAAACAGAACCATTCCTATAGAAGTCAATGTCATATTTTTTATCATCATATCCTGAGGAGGGCGTTATTGTTAAACTTAATCTGAAATTAGAGTAACATATGTCTTGAGGGTAACATTCAGTTCCCTCATTATATATAAATTCCTCTCCGTTAGGTCTTATATAAAGCACACTGCTTCCGCTTATTTTAGACCAAGAGCCTAATGTTTTGGCGTTATTTTGTCCACCACCTGCTTTACCCTTTTCCTTACTAAGCCACATATATAGATTGCTAATAGCTCCAGTGGATATAAAATCAGAATCAACAAAGTCTATTCCGTACTTTGTTTCTATAGCAGATATAATATCCTTTACTTTCAGGGCAGGCTTTAGCTGGTCGTATCTAAGCGCAACTTTTATGTTATGGGAATTATTGCTGTGATAGGCTAAGTCTCCGTCAAGAGTTGTTGCGCTGTGATTTGCGTCTGAGTTGTAGTATAATCTTTGAGTGTGCGTTATGAGGGGGTATATGATTGACTCTGAAAAATATCCAGTAGTAAGTCCAGTCTGCACGTCTGAAGCTCCGTAGTCGTGGTCAAATGCGCTTAGGTCTAATTGACTGATTTCGTCATCTCCAAACAGGTCGCTTATTGTAACCGTGTTACCAAAGAAAGTCACATTGTATGAATGTACTTTGTTGTTCTTCATCTTTACGCCATTCAGAAAGACTTTACCTCTTCTAAAGGGTATGTAATTTATCTCTAATATAGCATCTACTTTCTTTCTAGCATCAAATGCACCATCAGATATAAAGTAATTGTCAAAGTGCTTAAATATCTTATTATTAGACTTAGAAGCTGGTAGAGTGAATGACTGAGAGAAATCAGTGAATACTTTAGATATATCACGAATGTCTTGTATCTTAGACGTAACAGAAATTGTTTCGTCTTCAAAGAAGTCCACTTGCTGAAAGTCTCCTTGAACTTGGTCTCCATTTACTATTGTTACAGGTTTTATGTATAGATTTACCTTATTCATTAGCGAATAGTATTTATCTTGTCAAATGCAAAGTCAAATTCTACTGTATAGTTTACGAGCTTATCGTTAGTTCTAGTTTTGAATTGTAACGACTGTGTTTTAGGGCGCAAAGGCAGTACTTCTTCTTTATCAGTCAATCTGGTCATCCACACTTGTTCCGATAACATAAGCTGTCTGAATACCTCGTTGAATGATTCGTCTATGTAGCCAGTGTTCATTGTGATGCTTTCCTTGCCTACTAAATCTAACACTCTGTTCTGATGTGCTGAGGTGTCATAAGTTAAAGAAGATAAGTTCATTACAGATGACTTGTAGTCGCTTGATTGTACTTCTATTGAATTTACACTCTTCTTATCAAACCACAAATCCTGTAGTGCGCCATATTTATTTACAAATGTAACTCTGATTGGGTCGTATATAGAGCAATCTAAGTTTCTTACTTTTATAACGTGAGCAGCAGAACCAGCATCAGTATCATAACCTACTACAATCTTATCCACCTTACCTATGTCAAGATAGTTTAGAAATTGCTCAAGGCATCTTGAAGACTCAAGTGTACCGCCATCCTCCAGAACTCTCTCTTCGTATGTGGCGTTATCTGAGTTTCCTGATACAGATATGTATTGAATTTTTTGGTTAGTGTTGTCGTTGTCTGTTATTGTTTGGCTTCTAACAAGTGTTCCGTTGTTATAATACGCCACGCTATTAGTATCTTCAGCGAAGATAGGGATGTTTATATTACCATCTTCTGGTCGATACATTATCTCGTTTGACTGAAGTAGTGAACGGCTTGGCTCAGGATTTACACCTTCTTCAAAATAACCATAACCATCAAACGCTATATAGTTTGTGTTTAAAGGAGAGCCTATTATAATACCTGAGCTGTTAAGCATTATGACTGACGTTCTAACCCAAACACAATAGCTATCATATTCCCCATCATACTTAACGTCAATATAATCTCTTACGAGCTCTGATATTTCAAATACAACTTGATTATTGTTTTCAAGCTCTGATTTAGATATAGTGTATTTTAAGTCAGAAGAGGGTGGTGACGATTGAAATGCACCCTCATATATGTATATAAGAAGTGTAGCAGTGGCTAATGAAGCGTTCTCTGCCTTTATGTAAAACGGACTCCTTGTATTGATTATTTGTGCCATTCTATTTCTTTAGTTCGTAAGTGTTTCCCTTTCTAATATAACCAGCATCAATCATTATTGTATCTAAGTCCACTAATACGTCTTCAACTAGGTATTCAGATATGTTTGATGATATTAAGTCATTGTACTTTTGCGCTATCGCTGACAAGTATTCTGTTTTGTTTATACCTGTACTATAAATCTTTGTGCTTATGGCGTAAGCTACGCTTCTTAGGTTAGATTCTGTTCTGTCAAGTGTTTTCTTTCCACTTGCGTCTGTCAGTTTCTTTACCTTTCGGCTAACCCATCCTACCATTTTGTCTAGTGGAGGTCTATAACCTCCGTCTGTACCGTCATCTATTGCGTGAGCATAAGAAAGACCTTCCATATTAAACTCACCATTAGATTTATCTACAGCCTTCTTTAAGCTGTTGGCTAGATTACCTAAGTCAGTAATAGCTGCGTTAAACCCACCTCTACTGCGAGACCTGTCTAATTCCCCTTTAGTGAACTCAATCATATCCTCTATGAGACCTTCTAAGTATGCTTCGGTATTTTTGAGTTCTATATCCATTATCTACAAGCGTCTCCTGTTGCGTTAATAAGCTGCATATCCGTATTGGCGGTCTCTATAACTAAATCCATACTCCAACCAGCTAATAGATTCTCAAACCTATCTTCAAACTGAGTGGCAGATGCGTTAGAGGTAAGTTGGTATTTGTCGGTATATAAGTCGCCTCTACGAAGAGATGATTGCAATCCATTGATTACTGTAAGCTGAGTGTTAAATACATCGTGCTTGTTGTCTAGACCTCTGTATGGAGTGGAGGCAGCAGCTAGTTTATCATCTTTATTCTCGTTTACGATGTCCATACAAATCACTTGCAAAGAGAACGTCATTATGTGCTCAGAAAAAGTCACATTCTGTACATTAACGTGCGCTAGTGGGAATATAGTTTGTTTGGATAAGTCCACTTTAAATATATCGCCAAATGTAACTGTATTGACCGATGGACTACCATCAAGATATGTGTTTAGCTTCTCTATTAATTCGTAATATTCTCTCATCGTTTATATGCTTTCTTAATCATCATTGCTTCTAATTCGTTTTTCTCTTTCTCAAATGTTAGGTAGGTGAGGCACTGGAAGAGTGGACTCTCGGTGACATCATTGAATCTAAGGACATCCCCTTGAGCAAGTGCGTAAATTGATTGATACCATCCCCACTTTGAGCCAAAGTTTGCTTGAGCAGATACGTCTGTTCCTCCGTCAGATTTTTCTGTATAAAGCTCGGGATAGCTTTCAACAACTCCATCCCTAAAGCGTAAAAAAAAACCATAGAACTCATTGCTACATCTAGTGGCATCTCTTTCATTAGTTCAGATATCTCGTCACTTGGTTCGTATGGAGCAATAGTATATTTCTCTTTACTGCGATAATTTACTGGTCTGTACAATACTGCCATAGCTTTGTGCATTGTTTCCCATTCAACTACGTTAGATTCCAAGTCTACATACTCGCCAAGAGATATATTCTCTATGTTTGGTATAAAGCCCATAGGAACGTCAAGTAGTTTGAAGTGGCGAATAATATCAGGCTTCTCTTCAAACGCCTTATTGATAATGCTAAGAACTTTATCCGCCTCAGCTAAAGGAATCTTTAATACGTCTTTGAATTCAACATTACAGAATATCTCAATAGTCTTCATATTGATAAACTCTGCTGCATTCTCATCATTCTTGTTCTGGTCAAGTATCTTTAAGTACTTTTGATACTGTCCGAGCGTTATGTCAGAAAGTGCGTCTGGAACTGATAATTGTATTTGTGCGTTATTCGCCATATTAAATTAACTTTTATGTTTGTTAGTGTTTGCCCAACTGTCTGTATGGCACAATATATAATACATTAGTATAGTATAGTACATTGTATAGTATATAGTACATTGTATAGTAGAATACATTGTACAGTGTAAAAAGAATATATAGTACACTGTACTCTATAGTACATTGTATTATACGGATAGCTTATCTCCATTGTAAAAGTGCCTGTATAACTCCCATATCTTTTCAGACCACTCATCCTTATCATACAGCTTGGGCGAAACTATCTTTGATGCGCCATTATCAATAACTATCTTGAACTGATTGGCAGATGGGATAGGGTAGATTCGTATGTTTCTTTCCATACACCAGCTAAATGCCTTTAATGACTCTGGATGATTGTTTAAGTCTATTACTTTCTTCTTACGTTTTGCCATAAAACAAATATACGAATATAATTTGTAAGTGCAACACATATGATATAGTACATTGTACCCCCTATTAGATTCATAGGGGTATTGAATTCAGTTGACAGATGGAAGGTAGGCTGTGTATAGAGTTGAGGTATATTAGCTGCTGGGCTATCATTACAGGCAGAGTCCTCCATATAAAGCCATTTAAGGCTATTTAGAGGCGTTTTAAGAGCATAACGGGTGTTGTGTGGTATGTTGGTATGGTTGGAGGATAGAAACGAGCTAAAAACGACAGAAAAACACACCTATTTAATATCAATTACACCTCCCTAAATAAATTAATATCCTGAATAAAAACAAGATAACAAAAAACTCATACAAAAATAGAGGTACAAAAAAACCCTCCGAAGAGGGCAAAACATAATGAAAACATTATTTATTTTTTATTTTATATCCAATATTTCTCTATAATCCGATTGAATACAGCTTCGACTACAATACATTTCGTTGTTCTCTATGGGTATGCTACACATTACGCATTGCTTACTCTCTTCGTTGTGATATAACCACTGTTTATTTATTGCCAGCATTTCGTAGGTTTATTACTTAGTGTATATATACCGTCACCGCTTAGTCTATAATCATATAATAAGCGCTTTGCTTCTGTGAGGTCTTTTGCCTCGCCTATTGTTTCGGTGGGTTGGTTATCGTATGTGAAGTTTATGTATCGTCTCATTTGTTTTTTGTGTTTCATTAAGTGTTCAAATTGTATTTTATTAGCCATCTTATAAAAGTTTAGATATTTTGTTTATTTGCTCCTTACTTATATTATGACAACCTATCGTTAACAAATTATTGAATGATTTTGTAATGTAGTGCGATATTCTCTCGCCTCGCATATTTGCACCAGAAGACAAAATATTGTAGTATCTCCTTGCCTCGTCAATATCTATTTTTACGCCTTGTGATGTTTCAATGTACTTCCCATTCTCGGAGCGTCTCAAATAATCAAGACCGCCAACCCTAAAAAAATCAACTTCGTATTTATAGAACTTATTTAGCTTTTCCTTTAGCTCCTTCTTTTCTCTTCTTTGTTTCTTCTCCTTCTCTTTCTTTGCCCATATTCGCAAATCTTCAATGGCGTTGGTATCTTGCAAACTGTCAACGAATTTCAATAACTCTTTATACTCTTTTCGTTTTCTCCTTTTCGTTTTTTTGCGGTTGGTTATATATTCGTTTAAACTATTCCAGAGGGAAAATATCTCACTTATGTACTTTTGTGGCTTTCTCTCTTTTGCTAACTTTGGTTTTAGATAGTTAAAAACGTGGCTATGAACATAGTCAATGTCTATCTTTGTTCTATAGTATTGCTTGTAGTGGCTTGTTGCTCCCTTTAATATACCAATATGTTTTGACGTGCTATTACTATATCCTTTGTCATTTATATATATTGTGTTTGCGTCTAAAAATTCACCTAGCAAATAGTGGTGTCCATAAGAGTATATTTTATCACCCTCGAAAAATATGCTCTCTGACGAATTGCGCCCTTCTGGGTGGGTTCGTTGTGCGAATGTGTGGACTACTTCGTAATTACTTGAAAATACTTTTTTCATCTGTTTATGTTTTAAAATATTAATCTAAATAATATATAAAGCGGTGCAAATATACACATAATTTTTACCGCCTTAAATGTTAATCTGTCTAACTTCATAAAGAAGTTTTCTATTATATCCTCTCTTTCGTTTCTCATCTTATTAGAAGTTAAATGATACTAAGTTAATATTATTTATTACGGTAATGATACCGCCCAAAATCATAGGAACAAATATTCCAATTATAGTCCAAAAAATTACTTTGTCAATTATGTTGTTGTTTACTTTTTTCATCTTATTATGTTTTATGTTGTTTTTAATTATGATGTAAATATACACAAAAAAGTTAATAACCCAAACAAAAACAAACTATTTATTTAGTTTATACTTATTCTAAATAACTACGCTTACCTGTATATACTATATGTACGTGCGTGCGTTATTTACGACAATTTTACAACATATCCAAACAAATACGCTTATTTAGAACGGGTCTAGGTAATGCAATTACGTCAGTTCATTATTCCCATTGAATTGCGCACCGACTGAATTCATTATATATATTAAATTCACAGGGCGCACAAATCAACAGGGTATTGAATTCACTATTGTTCGCATATAATTTTCGCCAGATGAAATTTAATCATACTTGTGTATGATACATTTTTGTTATTAAACCTGTATCATATCCTACCATAGACAATAAATAATCTGCAATATCTTCGACTTCGTCATTGTAGTCTATATCATCATAATATTCATCAAATATCTCAACATTTTCCAATACACAACTTGGCTCGTGATACAAACATCTTGCCAGATACTTGTTGTCTTTATATTTGAATTTAACTTCAAGCCAGACACTACTTGCCTCCGCCCATTCGCCCAAATGCTCAAAGTCTAATTCCAAAACTTCATTAATTCTTCTCATATCTATTATATCTATTTATTATTATTATTATTATTATACAATGATTATCCTTGCACAATGATTATCCTTGCACCTGTGTACGATTATCCTGTATTTCTCGAATAAATATTCGGTGCTTCTGAATATCTATATTGTACTTCTGACAAATTATCTTTAATAATTCTACTTTGTCATTGGCGTTAAATACCGCACTCGTATTCGCCATCGTTGGAATATTTACTTTAAATTGTTTCATTTTCTACTTCTGTTAAGTGATTAATAAGCATATTTAAACCAGACACAATACCTCTGTGTTCTGCCATAGTGTGTGAATCGTTTACCCATTCATCATCTGAAATAATATCAATAGATATCATCTTTATCTGTTCTAAACTATATTGTCTCATTTACTATATTTTTAAGTTCTTCAATTTTCTCTTTGTCTCGTCTCTCTTTCTCCTGAAACGCCAACTCAATTATATTAGGCAACCAATCCACCAGAGTATAGGGGTCAATCGTAATTGAGTTATACTCATTGGACAAACATACGCCATCATCATCAGCGTGGAGCGTAGTTATCTCATTTATATATATCCATTTGTGTTCCATATTATTTGTATTTAAAATTGTACACTGCAAACATAAACAGAAATTTATTTCCCAATGTTAAGCTAATGTTAAGAAATTGTTCTATATTTGTAATTCAATAGTTTAATTCATAATTGAGTACTTATTTTAAGTTTTATAAAGTACCCTATTCGAAAGAGTAGGGTATTTTTTTTATACCTATTAAATTCACAGATATGGAACAAACAAATACAGGGGGTGTTAAATTCACAGGAGATTATTTTGATGAAGCAATAGAATATGTACAAGAAAAAGAAACGACCCCAATTAAATTCACAGAGACCCCTATTAAATTCACAAGGAAACAAACACCTGTTTATAGTGGAGTGCTTAATTATTTCCCTGATGCGATAAGAGAAGTTGCTCAATGTTCTTATATGGGAAATCAGCAACACAATCCAGATAAACCCCTGCATTGGGATAGAAGTAAATCTGGCGATGAATTAGATGCACTAACTCGCCACTTACTTGAGGCTGGTACAATAGATACAGATGGGGTGCGCCATTCAGCTAAAGTAGCGTGGAGAGCTCTTGCTAATCTACAGAAAGAGATAGAGCGTTCTAACGAAGAACATACATCCCCTTCGGAACAGAGCGAGTAAGTAGGTATTGAATTGCATACCGACTTCCGTCGATGCTGTGATTCCAATTATCCTGTGGAATACTACCCTTTAGTTTCCAAGCGTAATTATTGAACTCCTTAATTGTATTGATGGATTCTTTGTCTATAACAATATTGTAATCTTGCATTAAGGCGATTCCTGTCAATATACTTCCCTTCTTCTTTATCGTTGGCGTTATATTGAGTCCTTTAGTCTTCAGCTCACTTATTAGTCGAGGCTCACTGTTGTCGCACACTATAAGCTGTTTTCCTGCGATTCTACGGCACATCTCGAATATGTTGGAGGTAGACATACCTGCTTTGTAGAAGTGCTCTTTAATCCATATTATTTTGCGTGTCTTGTCTATTGCAATTTCAGTAAGTACTGAGGGGTCTGTTGAGAAACCAAAGTCGAGACCAAAGATTGTATCTTGATTGTCATCGAACTCTCCAATGCGCCAGTGAGTAAAGATAACTCCTTCAGCCCTATCTAACCAGCCACCTAATATCTGGTGCTTATATTTATCTGGTCGTCTAGTTCTCATATCCTCCACTTGCGCCACAAATGATTCAGACAAATGCATCCTGTTATCTAAGTATGTAGTGTGTACATAATTCACATTCTCATTCTCTCCGTTGTGACCATCTGGAATACCTCTATTCTGAAAGAACCTTTGATATATCCAGTGTTCTTTTGTGGTGGGGTTTAGAATTAAAATACATCTGTTCTGTATTCCCATAGCTCGAACTGAGTAATCTATCTTATCAAACGACTCTTCATCTGTAAGCTCCTCCGCCTCATCCAATACGAATGTGGTGACACCCTGAATGGACTTTAGCTTTGCAGTTTGGTCTCCACTGGCTGTCTTGATACCACTAAAGAATATACTACTCCCTGTAAGGTTGTTTATGATTTCAGTCTTTGTGACAGTAAAGTTGCCGCCAATACCCATAAGGTCTAACTTCTCCAGAAACTCTGGTATAATAGACATACTTGCTGAAGTCATAGTATATCGAGTAAAAAGTATCTTATGTCCTTTTTCGTAAGTGAGCAATACCAAAAAGGTATTTATCGCAAAAGACTTTCCACTACCTCTACCGCCAGTACATATATGGTATCTGGATGGAGATTCGAATACCGAGTGATATTTAGGATTGAGCTGAACATTTTTCATCGTTTGGTGTGAGGGTCTAAATTGCAAAATTCACATTGCTCACTACACCTATCTCTACCAACCTCATACTCAACGCAATCGAAATCGCTTTCTGTCCTTCCATTAAAGAACGGAGAGTAACTATGCTTTATCTTCTTTGCCATCGTCTTGTGTTTCAGATTCAATATCAATAGTCTTCTCTGGATTAAGGAATGAGATTACAGGAATGTTCACTTCCTGTTTTACATTCAAATCCTTTTGTTCTTTTGGCTTACCATACTTGTACTCCCAAAGAAGTCTCAAGTGTGGGAATGAATCCTTACTCATATTAGCTAGAGATTCCCAAGCCTTCTTCTCACTGCCAAAGGCACGTTTCATTGAACCAAGAGCGAAGTTCTTTATCTCCTCCTCTTTAGCTTTAGGCTTGCGCCCTTGTCCTCTTGACACTCCCTTAACAGCTCCGTTACCTCTGCGACCATCAGAATACTTCTTGTGCTCTTCTTTTACAATAGTCGGTTTGTTTGCCTTTGGTTCTGGTTTAGGTTTAGGCGCAGGACTATTCTTAGCCTCCTCCTCCTTACGCTTCTTGTCAGCTAACCACTTCTGTGTTTTGGAACTTATAACTCCCTGTTTCTTAAACTCTTGCTCTTCAGACATACGCCACCTTTAATTAAAGTAACTACTTTTTTTCATCAGTGTTTTCTTCTTTAGGCAACTTGTCAATTATCGCCTGAATCATCATATAGAGATTAGAAGTAGCTTTCTCCAGATTAGCTATCCTTTGAGCCTGAGTCCATTTCTTTTGCTTCATCGTTTATTATTTAAGTCAACGTATGTAGAACGCTTATTGGTTCTGTGGTATTGATAAGTGTTTTTCCATTCAGGAATAGGGATGAACTTCACATCCCTGTCTATCTCCTCTTTTGTTTTACGTCTTCTATTCGCCATATTAAGATGTTGATTGATATACTTCTGTTTGTTGATTACGAGGCTTTATCTCTTGTTTAGCAACCTCGACTAACATACGAAGTTTGTCAGTAATCTGCTCTACCTTGTCTTCGGGCAAGTCTCCAATTATATCAGATATCTCTTTACACTCTCTTATAACTCTTCTCTGAGAACTAAGTTGAGATTCAAGAAGTTTGTTCTTTAGGTAAACATCCGAGATGGCTTCATTTTGTAAACTAATCTCTCTTGTGTACTCACTGACAACTGTATGATATCTAATTTTAACCCAATCCTCTGACTTAACAATGTTATTAAACTGGTTAATGCTATACAATATAGTGGCGTGATTCTTTTTAAACATCCTGCCTATCGCAGTGTAACTGTATCTGTGGAACTGTTGTAGGACTTTATACATAATCATTCGTGCATATACAACCTCTCTAGTTCTATTGTTTTTTAATGGGTCTACCTTGCAAACCTCTTGTGTAATATCTCTTAATATATCAAAGTCAATGTTCATCTAATTCATTTTTATATTCAACGTAAGCGTTCGTAATACCTTGACACATTTCGTAGTCTTCCATTTCCTTGAAGTGGTCGAGTAGAAGTCTTAACTCATCTACTCGTAGCACTCCAAGTCTTAGAGACAAAAGGAAATTGTCTTTATGGTCTTCAATTATTGATTTGTAGTCATCTTCTATCACAGCGTTCCTCTAATCGTGTAGTTGTGCAATTCGTTCATACCGTTCTGTATTTCGTTAGTATAAACCTCAACTGCTTGCTCAACCAAACTTTCGCCTAAGTTATAAAATTCTTCTGACATATCAAAGATTCCAATGTCATTAGTTCCCTTGTCAACTGCTATATAAAAGAAGTCAGTGTAATCCACATTGAACAACTGGCAGTAGATATACGCTTGACACATATATTTATAGTCCTTAGCACTCCAATGGAATTTATTTATGTTCTGGCACGTTTTTAAATCTACTATGCGCCCTGAACCTAAAGCATCTGCCTTAGCTCTGAATGGCTTACCAAACAACATCCCTGCTGCTGGAACTTCCTTCTTAGTTCCATCTAACAGCTCAGTAGCGTGTTTATTGTTGGCGACTGCTTCAGCTAGGTACATAGCATTATTGTACTCCTTTATTGTATATGTCTCAGAGTTCTGGCTAAGTGCCTCTTTGAACGCCTTAGTGTTTCTACTCTGTACATCTACGAAGTTTAACTCCTGAAACTTCTCAGGCTCTAACACAGCGAGGTGCACGAGTTTACCTTGCAATAGCGCAGGGGTGTCGTCTCTTTGTCTTAATGATTTAATGTAAGCCTTTGGAGAATCCAAAAGTTTCTTTACTGAGCTACTACTAAGAGCGTACTTTCCTAAGTAACCATAGTAGAAGTTGTCATCATCCATTTTCTTTAGCAGTTCATCGTATTCCCAGAACTTGCCGTCTGTAGTCATTAATGTATCTTTCATATCTATTCTGTTTCAAATTCAGCGTGTTCTCCACACAAATTACATATACCAGTGCCATCTATCCATTCAGGCGCACCGCAACAATCACTCTCTCCCATAATTCCAAGTGTGAGGGTGAAAGTCATTGAACACACTCCACAACATCTCTCTTGTGGCTTGTTGTTTTTGCTTATATTCATCTGTCTGCATATAGGCTCTCTCTTCTTTAGCCTCATAGTACTGTCGCTCCATATCCTCATAGAACGCTCTCTTAGCCTCGTCACCTGCTTCGAGTTGTTGTCTCTCAATAAACTTGATAAACTCTTCTCCTGATTTTCCCATTACTTTATATATTTAATTGTGTAACTAATAAACTTCTCTATCCAATTAAGGGCTATCCTTAATGGTGTCTCTACTCCGTGATATACAGTAAGGAGTAGGGTCTCTAAGCAAAAGAACACAACGAGTGTTATGATTGCTATAGATGCTCTTACAAGATTAAGGGGGTATCGTATAATTCTCTTTATAGTCATCTGTACTTGATTTGAGTACAAATATATAAAAGAATTATCTAATAAACAAAATTGTTAATTACTTTTTTGGATTAAACTGGTCTTTCCAGATTGTTTGGCATACGGCATAACGCTGGTCTCTATCTGGGTTTTCTTCTCCCATCTTAGCATTACCCATACATCTTTGAATGAAGTCTTTGTTTTTCTCGTATTTCTTTGGTCGTAGTAGTGGCAT
>Ga0181401_1000464_pt1 | contig 16988 bp, 16 predicted proteins | sample 24SPOviralmetaG_FD_130130 | JGI IMG/M metagenome (GOLD analysis project Ga0181401, IMG submission 130130) | Marine viral communities from the oligotrophic San Pedro Time Series (SPOT) site, San Pedro Channel, CA, USA - 24 SPOT_SRF_2011-07-20 | ecosystem: Environmental > Aquatic > Marine > Strait...
CTGGTCTTGTGGTTCCTGGTCTTGTGGTTCCTGGTCTTGTGGTTCCTAGTGGTGTAGTTCCTGGTCTTGTGGTTCCTAGTGGTGTAGTTCCTGGTCTTGTGGTTCCTGGTCCTGTAGTTCCTGGTCTTGTGGTTCCTGGTCTTGTGGTTCCTGGTCCTGTAGTTCCTGGTCTTGTGGTTCCTGGTCCTGTAGTTCCTGGTCCTGTAGTTCCTGGTCTTGTGGTTCCTGGAGTAGACGGAGATCTGGTGGAAGGACCGGTTTGTCTTGTAGAACGAGGTGCTTTTCTTCTTCTTTTTTGTTCTTCTATATATCTAAGTGCTTCTGGACTATTAATTGGAACTCTTATGTTATGAGTATGTCTATCTTCTTTATCAAATACAGGTATAGGTATTGTTTGTTGTCTTCTTCCTATATTTGGTCCTCCTCTAGTTGCTGGTGTTTGTTGTCTTGATGGGTTAGATTGAGGTTGTTCTTCTTCTTCAGAACTTGTTTCTTCTTCTTCTCCTTCTTCTTCTCCTTCTCCTTCTTCTTCTCCAGAACTTGTTTCTTCTTCTCCAGAACTTGTTTCTTCTTCTCCAGAACTTGTTTCTTCTTCTTCAGAACTTGTTTCTTCTTCTCCTTCTTCTTCTTCTCCTTCTTCTTCTTCTCCTTCTTCTTCTTCTCCTTCTTCTTCTTCTCCTTCTTCTTCTTCTCCTTCTTCTTCTTCTCCTTCTTCTTCTCCTGAACTTGTTTGTTCTATAGTTATTCTTCTCATTCCTGGTCGTGCTGCTGATGGTGCTGCTGATGGTGTTACTGATGATGGTTCTGGTTGTTGTTGAGCTACATTTGATGCTGATGGCACCATAACTACACCTTCTGGATAAATAGTTCTAGGAACCGGATATCTTGGATTAAGTTGAGATATACTTGGATTAACTTGAGATATACTTGAAGGCAAATTATATGATGGCTGTACACCGGTACTCCCTGGTTCATCGCTTGGTTGAATTGCTAAGGATTGAGAAGTTGGTTGATTTAGAAATTGTATGTTAGTATCATCCATTAAATTATTTAATATATTTGGATTAGCATTTATAATATATCTTATTTCCTGACTTATATCTGTTACTGTAGGTGTAGGAAACATTCCCGGATTTGTATTAAAAAAATTATTTAATGCATTATTAAGTAATTGTATTAATATATCTACTTGTGATTGACTTAATCTATTAATTTGACTAATATCTAATCCAAGCATATTTCCAATATCTGATAATGCTAAACCTTCATGTCTTATTAATTCATCTTCAATTGGTATAGTTGGATTTTCTACATTTGATGTAGATGGCACCATAACTACACCTTCTGGATAAATAGTTCTAGGAACCGGATATCTTGGATTAAATTGATACATACTTGAAGGCAAATCCAAATTATATGATGGCTGTATACCGGTACTTCTTGGTTCATCGCTTGGTTGAATAGCTAAGGATTGAGATCTATCATCTATATCAGATTCTTCATCATCAGATTCTATTGTTATTCTTGTTAATGGTGTAGTATCTGATTGTGGTATATTTGGATCTACTCTTGATTTATTATATTCAGGTGTATGTGGATATGTTAATGAATCTGGATTTTGATTAAAGTCTTCACATGTATCACATTCTTCACAACCATAACCTTTCATACATATTCTTTCAATATCTTCTTTAGTAAATGGAGAGAAACGTTTTGGAAAACAAGAATCAGTCTTATCTTTATAACATGAACGTGTATTTGATTTTTTTACAGGAAGGACAGTGCCTCCATAATTAGTATTTTTAAAAAAATCAGTCATATAATATATTAAATATTTTATTTTGTTTGTATATAAACATTATTTTTATATCTATATAATATAATATAATGGAACGATTTACAGGAGGTGAAACAACACTTTATGGTGGAGGTGATACTTCACCTGTAAAAAAAACACGTAAGGAATATGTGAAAGAAACTATGAATGATGATAATGATATACTATCTAATACATCATTACAACGCGTTATGCGTAAAAACCGTGAATTACATAGAAAAATTGAAAGATTAGAAAGAGAAATTGAACGCTTAAAAAAGTAATTATATAAAAATAATACATATAGTAAATAAAAATGAATACATACATATTAGATTTAGAAACTACTGGGTTAAACTCACATCAAGATCAAATTATAGAGATAGCTATAAAACTTTTCAATATTGATAAGTCATTTACAAGTTTAGTAAAACCTGTTAAACAATCTGGAAAATATGTTTGTGATCGAATAAGTGAAATAACAGGTATAACAAATGAAATGATACAAAATAAAGGTATTTCATCACAATCAGCGTGTGAACAATTATTTAATTTTATATTTGAAAACTCATCTAAAGATACTGAACCAATATTTTTATTAGCACATAATGGTAAAAATTTTGATTTTGTTTTTATACATAGATTATTTCGAGCCTATACAGAATATGCTATGACACATGGCATAGATATAATAAATATGATTGAATTATATAAAAGATTTAAATATATTGATACATTACATTTAGCAAGGTTTGTTTTACCAAATAACCGTAGTCATTCACAAAAAAATTTAGCAATTCATTATAAATTAGTTCAAGAAGATGCTCATCGAGCATTAAGTGATGTATTAGATTTAGAATATATTTATAAATGTTTAATATCAGAATATATACATCGTAACGGTTTAGATATTTCATTATTATTTAATACTCAATATGTATTCGATTTATATTAAGTTTAATATATAAAGATTTTATATACTAATAAATAAAATGGATTATCCAAATGTATCTATATTAATGCCTAGTTACAATAGACCTCATTTTTTACCATTAATTACATATAATTTACTAAAAATGAATTATGATAAATCTAAGCTAGAATTATGTATATTAGATGATGGAAAAACGCCATTATTTACAAATGAAACTTTAAAAGATACACGCAAAACTCTCGCTCCATTAACTATTAATTATATTCGTGAAACTAAACGCAATGAAATAGGAGTTAAAAGAAACCGTTTAGTTAAAATAGCAAAACATAAAATTTGTATTATGATGGATGATGATGATATTTATTTTTCAACATATATAAAACATTCTATTGATAAATTAAAACAAAGTAAAAGTGGTTTAGTAGGATCAAATCATATGTTATTTGTTTATCCAACACATAATTACAAAATGAGTAATATAAGATGTTCAGCTAAACGACAAATACATGAAGCAACTATGTGTTTTACAAAAAAATATTTTAGAAGTATGCCTGGATTTGTAAAATCAAGTAGAGGAGAAGGTGCTTCAATGGTAGATTTTAATGAAAAAAATGCTGAATATACAGATATAGATAAATGTATGGTATGTGTTTCACACTCAGATAATTCTATTGGTAAAGAAAAGTTTTATAAACATAAAATACAAGCTAAGATTGGTGATCCTAGATACATTAATATATTAGAATCTTTGACTGGTATAAAATATGATCCTAACAGGCCAGATAGTGATGATGAAACTGATGAATAAGATGATAAAACTTAATCTTTAACATATAATCCATCAGATTCATGAATAATTTTTAAACTATCATTTTTCCATTCAATAGATCGAGTTTCAATATCCCACTCACCAATACATTCAGAATTATTAAATATTTCTTCTGTTTCTATATTTTTTTGATACATTACTCCTTGATAAATTATATTTTCCATATATATTTCATCATCAGATGAATCACTACTACTTGTATATTTTTTGTCATCATTATATAAATGACAAGTTCTGCTATCATGACCTGTTTTACCACAATTTTTACAAGTTCTAGTTCTTTTTTGTTCTAGAACGGGTCTTTTAGATTTTAATGTATTTATTGTAGCTAAATATCCCATATTGATTCTTTTCTCTTCTTTTAATTTTTTTTCTAATCGTAATATTTTTTTGTCTCGATTAGATAATAGTTTAATACAAAGTTTATATATTTGTTCATATATTGAGTTTTTTTCTGATAGCGATAGTTTTTCAAATTGACGTTTAGTTGCTGATTTTTTCACTTCATCACGAAATATTAATGATTTACTTATTAGTTTCCATTCGTCTTCAAATGTCAATTTATCTGTCATATTTTTAGCTATTATGATTCTTTCCAATAACTAATATTCAAATTTTATTATTTAAAATCTTCGATTTTTAAATATACACGTAATTATGTGTATATTTATTGATATATATATTTATTTATAGTTTTGAATTTGAAATAAATATAAAGTTAAAAATATAATATAAATTAAGTATATGACAATTAACTTTATACAAAGGTATAAAGTTCAAGGGGATTGTAAAGTAACTCATACTATTATACCCAATCGCAATGAAACAGAACCTTTGTTAAAGTATGGTTGTAAAATTTATGTTCCAAATGATGAAATAGATTATTTTAATAAAAAATGTCTCAATTATTTTAAAAATCGTAATATACCAATAACAGAGTCATTTGGTAAAACATCTTTATTAATATTTGATATTGATTTAAATTACAATAATTATATTTATTATAATCGTTATTATACACAAGATACATTAAAACAATTAAACATATTATTTATCAAATATATCCGTCTTTATTTTGATGTTGAATCAACAGAATGTTGGATTTTTGAAAGAACTATGGGTAGTCTTGAAACGAAACAAGATTTTAAATATATTAAGGAAGGAATACATATAATATATCCAAATATAATTGGTGATACTTGTGTATTTAAACATTTTTTAAATACAATAAATAAAATACCAGACTTTCATAATGAAATAATTGAAATCTTTCGATCAACATCTATTAATAATATTATACCAGATAATCCAGTTGAAAAAATAATTGATGGAAATGTCAATCGTTGGTTTGTTTATGGATGTGGTAAAAACGGTAAACCCCCATATTTATTAACAAATATAATTCATGATAATGATTATATAGATTGTGACTTTGATGATTTAACTATATTAAATAAAATAAGTTTATTACAAGAATTTGAAAACAATGTATCTTATAAAAACAATATAGATATAGTGTTAACTGACGTAGTATTAACATCAAGTACAAGTGTTTCAACATTTGAGATGTTTGATAGTGATGATGAAGATATTGATTGTGATTATGATCCATATTTTACTGTAACCGATGATAAACAAAATAAACAAGATGCTATTCGAACAATAAATGATTCTGAACGATCAAATATTGAATCTATGGTATTGAATTGTTTGTCAATAGAAAGAGCAAGTGAATATGAACAATGGATACGTGTTGGAATGTGTTTACGAAATATTGGAGGCGATAAACTATTTGATTTATTTGATAAATATAGTCAAAAATCTGATAATTATGAAGGAAAAGAAGAATGTCGTAAATATTGGAAAGGTTTTAAACGAGAAGGATTGACTATAGGTTCATTACATTATTGGGCAAAACGTGATAATATTGAAGAATATCGTAAAATCATATACAACAATCTAAAAATTGTTATTGAAAAAACAATTGATCATGGAGGAATGCACGATGATGTAGCAAATGTTGTACACGGAAGATTCAAAGATGAGTTTATATGTGTTGATTTAAAAGACCATTGGTTATATTTTGATGGTAATAAATGGGTTAATTGTCAAAAAGGTTACCGTTTACAAAGATATTTGACTGGAGAAGTAAAAGAAATATTTTATCAATATCACAAAATGTATAAAGAAAAAATGGATAATTTAATATCTGATGAAAAAGCATCTGAATCAGAAACAATGGATAAATATCAAAAAAAAGCATATATGATATATACTAAACTAAAAGATGTCAGTTATCAAAAGAATATAATGGAATCTTGTAAAATAAAGTTTCATGTAGAACGAATGATGGAAAAAATGGATAGTAAAACCCATTTATTAGGATTTGATAATTGTGTTGTTGATTTATTAGAAAATATAGTTAGAGAGGGTAGACCAGAAGATTTTATTTCAATGACAAATAAACTAGAATTACCAGTAAAAGAATGTGAACTCCCTATGTCTATTGATGATTTATCAAATATTGTCGTTGAAAGAGTGGGTAAATATAAAATAAATGATGATAAACGAGAAGTATGGGATATTGATAATTGGGATAATGGTGATAGAAAGTTTTATGATAAAATAAGACATGATATTAAAAAGTTTTTCGGTGAAATATTACCAGATCCTGAAATAAAAAAATATTGTTTGAGATTTATTGCATCACGATTATGTGGGGATGTATTAGATCAAAGATTTTCAATGTGGACTGGAGTTGGTGGTAATGGTAAAAGTATTTTGATTGATTTAATAAGACATACATTTGGAGAATATGCTATTAATTTACCTGTAACATTATTGACACAAAAACGAAAAGCAAGTAATTCAGCAAGTCCGGAAAAAGCGCGATGTCGTGGTGTTCGTATATGTTATTTACAAGAACCTGACAGTAATGAAAAAATTAATGCAGGTGAAATGAAAGAATTAACAGGTGGTGATATGATTCAAGCAAGAAAACTTTATGGAGATGTATTTGAATTTAAGCCGCAATTTGAATTAGTATTGATGTGTAATGAACTTCCAACAATTGATGATAAAAGTCAAGGTTCATGGAGAAGAGTTCAGGTATATCCATTTATTAGTCGGTTTGTTGATGATAATAAAGATATTGATCATGAAAAACATATTTATTTAAAAGATAAACAATTACAGAAAAAAACTGAAAAATGGCCTATTGTATTTATTGTAATGTTATTAAAAGAATGGGAAAGTATGGATGGTGGTATTAATGAAGATGAAATACCAGATTCAATTAGAATGCAAACTGAATCTTATAAAAATCAAAATGATATGATTGGTAGTTGGATATCAGAAGATTTAGAAATTATTGATACTGATCCTACTCCTTTCAATATATTATTCAATGCTTTCAGTAACTGGCATAGTGAAAACTATAGTAATGGAAAAGTGGATCAAGTCAAAGTTAAAAAGAGATTAATCGATTGGCAAAGAAAAAGTCGTTTTGATTTTGTAGATGGAATAAATGGTAATGAAAGATATCCAAAGTTCAACTTAAAACCTGTGGAAGAATGTTAGATTTCAATCTTTTGAATGGATTTATTAATACATTTAATCGTTCAGGTTTACGTCTATCGTTAAATAATCCAGTAGATAACGCACGATCTACAAATCCAGGTATAGATTCAAATTCATGTAAATTATTACAATGAGTATATATATATTTAAAATCATTATTATTTAATCTTTTTATATCTAATACTTTTATTAATTCAATACTTAATTCTCGTGGTGGATATATATAATAGGACATAATAGTTGTTATATTAAATTATAAATTAAAGTTTAAATAATTATCAAATTTATTTTTTTATATCAGGTCGTATCATTGGTTCGACTGGAATTATTGGTAATATTTTTTCAGCTGGTGGCATTGCTGGGAGCAATGGTTTTTTTGGTCTTTTTGGTCGACGGTTATATCTATATTGTGGTAAATATATTTGTCTTGTCCTATCTATATATATAGTTTGTGGGCGATGGTTATCAATATATTTTATTTGATACAAAATATATAAAATTACTATAAAAAATAAAAACAATAACATTATAGAATTATCTTTACTCATTATATTATTATTCAATATTTTTATTTTCAAACATAAATATCATTTGACTTATGGTTTCTTTAAAAAATAATAGCATTATTAAATTTACTATAATTCCTAATACAAATAATAAAATAAATCCCCTAATTCCATTACAAATATAACAAGCAGTATACATAAAATATAAAGCAATAATACTCCATCCTAAACTTAATGCTGTGTATAATATTAATTTTGTGTTAGACGTATTTTCATCTTTAAATAATTGATATATGCTTATACCAGTAGATGATATAATCCCAATTACAACTAATATCAAATATATACTACATATAATTCCAGGTCCTCTTAATGGACTTCCATTAACTCCCATTGAACATCTATCTTTAAACCAACGTCTAGCATCAATAATAGAAAATGATTCTGAACTTTTAGGCATTTATATTATAATAAATATATTTTTTTTAATTATATATTATTTAGTTAAAGGTAGGCATACATAAATGAAAATGTAAATCGCCTGCTTTTTTTTTACATATTTTACATGGAGAATGTTCAAATCTTCCATTTTTTTTTGGACCATGATTTGTATTAATAATAAAATCTCCTAAATGTAAATGATATCCATTTTTAAAACATAAAGGACATTTCATATTTATACCTCTACAATTATAAATATATATAATTATTAGAAATAATACTATTATTAATTTTTTCTTTTTACTAAGTTCCATATATATATATATTTTTTTTTATAATTCAGGTTCATCTGGTTCTATAAATACATCATATTCATCATCTACATATAAATATCCTATTAACACATTATCTATTCTATCTATATGAAATAAATTACATGTATGACATACTTTTTTATATGTATATGATCCATCGTGATTTATTATAGTTGTTTGATTCGGTTCAAATCCAGTTCCATTACAATTATGACATTTTACCCACATTTTATATATATAATATTATTATTATCTTTATAATATTATAAATATGTCTCCAAAGAAAACACTAAAGAAATATGGTGGATCACCAACACAAAGATTTGATGGTAAAAAATATAATTATCAAGGAACACCTTTTGGTTACAAAAATCGTAATACATTGAAAAGTGTATATAAAAATGCTAAAAGTGGTTCTGATAAATATGAACGCTTACAAGAATGGAAAAGACAACAACGTGAAAAATTTTCAACAAGACTTGAACCTGAACCCGAAATGCCTCATCCAAAATCAGTTGAAGCAAGAAGTAGATCTCTTGATGAGGATCAATTAGAATTTTTAAGAGGCATTCGTGAATCTGATTCAGTTGAAGATATAGATGAATTACCTTTTTTACCTGATGATTTAACTGATAGATTTTTAGATGAAATTGTGTTTAAAAACGAACCACGTGGTCCAATGAATCCAGAAAGATGTCGGCGTTTAAGAGAATTTTGTCAATTATATCCAAGAACTTGCGCATTTAATGAAGATTTTAAAAGAGCATTTGTTTATCCTTGTAGTAAACAGGGTAGACAATTACGTGATCCCAGTTCTTATCGTGAATATTTAGATTTTATGGAAGCATTGCCTGAACTTAGACGTGATGTAGAGAGATATAAGAGTAATCCATATGTATTCGGTCATCAAAATCGTAGATATGGATCGGTACATGATAATCAAAGACTTACTCCATATAGATATATTGAAGCATATCTAACACCAACAGAACTTAATCGAAGATCTCGTAAATTAGGTATCATGGGGAAACAAGCAACTGGAGTTATATCTGATGTATTAAAGAATTATTACGGTATGGGATATTATGGAATTCAATGGGAACAGTTAAGACAAGGAATATATAATAATCCAGATATATTACATGATATTATAAGTGAGTTTAAAGTAAAATTACAAGAATTAAGAAAACCAAATGGTGAACCATATTATACTGAAAGAACTATTGATAGAATAATTAAACGTTTTATTGAAGAACTTTACGATTAATATGTTTATTTTTTATGATTAGAAATAATAATGTCAAAACCTAATGTGAAACCTAATATAAAACCAGATATTAATGATGGAACTAAAACTCCTAGAGCAGATTATATTAATATGGATGAGTTTTGTGAAGATGTTAAAAATGAAATCTCATTATTAGCAAATATTAAATGTATTATTAAAGATAAAAAAAGACAACTTAATCAAAGCAAAAGTATACTTGAACTGAAATATAATAAATATAAAAAATGTCATAATTTTTGGAGCATAAGTACCATTGTATTATCGAGTGCATTAACTTTGATTGAATCTAGTAAATTGATTTTTATTGATGATATTGATAAAGAAAAATCTACTATGAATGATTTTTTTATATTTTCTCCTATTGTTTTAGGTACAATAATTACTTGTACAACTAGTTTAGTTAAATTTAAAAAATATCAAGAACAAATGGAAGAAATATATATTGTAATTGATAAATGTATTACAATGATTTCTCGTTTAAAAAGTAAAAAAGACGCAATTAATATTTTAATTGAAACTGAAAAAAAATTTAAACTTGATAAATCATCAACAGGTTTAACTTGTCCTGATAGTAGTGTTGATAAATGTGATGAAATTAAATCATTTAAAGACCAAGTTAAAACACTATGTGAATCATTTAATAATGATATAATACAAGAATTTTCTACTGTTTATATTGAAACAGAGCGATATATCAATTATTTAGATTATCATAAATATTTGAAAGTTATTAATGCTGTTGAATATAGACGTCATATATTACGAGAGGATAAACAACACTTTTATGAAAAATACGCACATGAAATTGATAATGATAGAATGGAAGATTTGAAAAAAGACGCAATACGTGGTTGTAATCGTGTGAGTCGTTGTTGTTGTTAAATAGTCAAATCACTTTTTCTCACTATATCATCATATTTCGTTATTTGAGGTATATTTTCTATAATATTTATTCTTTCTATACTTACTAAACCGTCTCGTTTTCTAAAATTAATTAAATAACCATTCATTATTTCTGGTTCAGTATCCATTAAATAACGTATTAATTGATAACGATGTTCATCTTTTAATGAATCTACATTTTTTAATTCTATAATGTTTATGTCATTCACAACTACATCTAATCTATTGTATTTTCCACCATCCATTACCTCATTTTTATATTTTTTTGGTATACATGTTTCTGATTTTACTTTATATTGTAATTCTGTAAATTCTCTTATTAATGCCATTTGATAATCACATTCAGATGAATAAGGTAATAAATTATTAGTTGTTTCAAAACACACATGAACTAAATCGGATTCGTAATCCATTTTATATTATTATATAGTTAAACAGTTAAGTTTAAATATTTTACAGATACTCTTAAAGAAATAGGGCACTTCAGGGAATCGAACCCTGGACCTCTTGCACCCAAAGCAAGAATCATACCACTAGACCAAAGTGCCTATTAGATTCCACTGGGAATTGAACCCAGGACTACAGATTCAAAGTCTGCCGTGATAACCGTACTTCACCATGGAATCATTTATTATTACAAAAGAAAAAAAAATTTATTATATCCGTGACGAGATTCGAACTCGCAACCTTCAGATTAGAAGTCTGACGCGCTATCCAGTTGCGCTACACGGACGATTTATATAAAATTCATATAAAGTAGAAATTATGCATGGTGTGGGGTTCGAACCCACGCGGACTATGTCCAGCAGATCTTAAGTCTGCCGCCTTAACCACTCGGCCAACCATGCTTGTGCTCCGAAGAGCTTTTGTCCACTGAGGGGCTTGAACCCTCGGCCACAAGCTTAAAAGGCTTGCGCTCTACCAACTGAGCTAAGTGGACTTGTGCTTTCCTAAGAAAGACTTTCTCCTTCTGCTGGGTTCGAACCAGCGACCTATCGGTTAACAGCCGAGCGCTCTGCCAACTGAGCTAAGAAGGAAAATGGTCCTGGAGGGACTTGAACCCACGACTTCCGGCTCATAAGACCGACACTCTAACCAACTGAGTTACAGGACCGACAAAAAAATATACAACATATTTTTTCATATATATCTATATTTGATTGTCTTTATATATTTTAATTCCTTATATATAACAGATAAAATTATAATGAATTATATACGAACAAGAAACACACAATTCCTAATATAACCATTAAATCTCTAACTATTTCTATAATTTTTATATTTAAATCCAAAATAAGTTCATCAATTGTAGCGTCATGTGTCATTTTGTTTTGTTTTGTGATTTTTTTAAAATTAATTTTTCAAATTTATTACATACAATATTTCTTCAACTTTATCACTTCTATTTTTTAAATTACGACTCCCTTTGTATGCGTCATATTTTATAGTCTTTTTTGTATATTTATATTCACTTAATATGGATTTCCAATCATCTTCACCTATAATCCCTTCATTATTATATGATATGATTATATAGTGGGTTTTTATAATAGTTTGTTGGATTAAATCTTTCATTGATTTTATTGCTCTTTTTTTATAATTATATTCTGATCTGTTCCAGTCACTCGGTATACCAGATACACGACTCGGATTTTCTGGTGGTTTATTAGACAATATGAGATTCAACATAAAATAATTTGATGAATAAGGATGTTGATTATATGGTGGATCAAAATAAACTACATCAATATCATCTGGTAATTCTTTTATAGATTCATTAACATCTTTATTAAATACATGTCCTGTGAACTTATTATCAGACCAAATGGGATAATCTAATCGTATTTGTTTTTCTATTCTATCCAATGCATCACGATTTTCTCCTCCAAATTGTCCGATTCCTTTTTTATTTTTATAAAACCCTTTGAAAACCCCTGCAGTATTCACATGAATAGATGCTTTTATTAATAATGGAACTATACAATAATAAAACAATTCTGGTTCGACTTTTTCATGTACATATTTCATACAAGTATCTATGATGTTTGCGTTTTCTGTTGTGTAAAAACATCGTTCTCCTAGTTGTATATTTTTGTCGTCTTTAGGAGCATATAATTCACTTATAAATCCTGGTGTGAATGTTTTTTCATCAATCATAGTATTCATCTTATTTATATGACTTTTAATCATTTCTATTTGTTTATCTGTTGGTCGTTTAAAATAACAATGTGCCATAGCATAACTATATGGTTCTAAATCATTAACATATAAATTATCGGCAAATTGACTTAATTCACGCGATACTACACTAGACCCAGCAAATCCATCAAATATATTTAATTTCTGTTTATTTATTTTCAATTCATGGATAGTATCTACAATATTTTTTAATAATCGTCTTTTATTGCCAATACACGTGAGCATACATTGATTGACAAACTCATTATGGTTCATATTATTAGTAATACTATTTATAATTTTATATTCAAATTTTATTGTATTATATTTCCATTTTTATAGTGCTGTGTTTGTGTTAACTGACCTTTATCATTATAAACTTTGTATTCACCATCCATTTTTCCATCTTTCGTATTATATTTATTTGAGATATTTCCATTAGCATGATAAGATATATATACACCTTCTTGTATTCCATTTACATATTCTATTTCTGAATTCTTTATTCCACCAGAATGCAGTATAATAGTTTTATTAAAGAATCCTTTTGAAAACTCACCTTCATGATAGGAGTTTGATTTCATACTACCATAAGATGAGAATGTATATAATTTACCATTGCCATCATATAATCCATTTTTAAAATCTCCTTCATATAATATTTCAGATGTTCCATTGAAGTATTGTATACCTTTTCCATGTGGTTTCCCATCTTTAATACTACCTTTGTAAATAAGATTTCCAAATGAATTATATATTTTTTTATTTTCACCTGAATCATTTTTTGTTATTTGTTCTGTTATTTTTTGTTTTAATCGTTTTATCTGATATTCCAATCTATTTACTTTATCTTCTAATTCTCCATGATGTGATATAAATTTAGGAATGTCTATTTTTAATTCAAATGGAAATATATCACATTTATATTCAATACATAGTTTTATTATATCATTAGATTCTTCAATTAAATATGGTAATTTTTTATCTTTATTTACTAAACTATTTTTAATAATATTGAATGATTTTTTAAAATCCCCTTGAAACAAGTAAATATTTTTTTGAAACCATTCATCTGTTTTTTCAATATAAGTTTTATATGTATAACCTGTTTGAACATTAAATATTTGTATCATTAATTTTTCAATTTCAATATATTCAACAATAAATTGATATAATGATTCATCATTTAATAAGTAATCATTGCTAATTTGAACTGCTTTCACAACTTCCATTATTAGTATTTATTAGTAATACTATTTATAATTTTATATTCAAATTTATCATTTTTTAAATTTGAAATATAATATAATATATCTTTATAATATATATTATATAATGAGTAATCAAGAAGGTGGTTGGTATGAAAATACTTTTGATGATTTTCGTGAAGAATGTATTGGTGAAAATGATAAGTTTCGTCAAACAGAAGAATGGTGGGATAATTTGAAAAATAATTTAAATTATTACGCAAGTAATATGTCTCAACAATTTATGGCAGAACCCAGATTTGCTCGTATGCCTATGGGAGAAGTTCAAGATAGTTTAGATTTACTTGTAATATTACTTTTAGATATATCTAGAGGTTATGCTAGTTTGTTAGTGAATAATACATATCCAGACGGTTTGATTAATTTATTGAATCGTAGAACTGTTAATTTGAAAAATACAGTTAATTCTGATTTTGTTGAATTTGTCCAAATATTATTGAAAATTGTAAAAACTACCGAAAAGTTTGGAGAAGCAAACACACTTACATTGGGACACCTTGCGGATGATCCTACATTTACTGATTTCACAACTGAAGCATCTATTAGAAGTATTTCTGAAAATATAATAAGTAATAATTCTGATCGTGGAATTTATGGTTTATATAAAGATCATGTTTTAGATTCTGTTAGGTTATTAGAAGTTTTCTTATTAAAAGCATATACTGGTGTATATGGAGAAATACAAGCGCGAGATATTGTATGTCAAGATTACTTTTTTGATACACTTCAGAATTATGATGATATAATTGAATGGGTTAGATATTATGAACAAAATCCAGATGACCAAATGGAATTATTAAATGAACTAAAATTTAAAAGAGGTGATCACATATTATCTAAACCAGAAATAAAAACAATTTGGGAAGGTTTATATAATAGTATTAATGTTAATGACACCGACAACTTGAATCAAAGTGATAGAGTTGCTTGGAAAGAAATATTAAATGGTTGGAAATATACAATGAAAGTATTGTTATATTCTACATTACTAAATCGGAATGATTATAAGTTTTTTAGACATCCAAATCTTCAACATTATAGAGATGATTTTGATAAAGACATTTACAAAACTTATGCACAATTTCAAGTTAAATTAGCATTATTTTACAAACGATTGTTAACTAAATTTTTAGGTGGATATGAAACTTATGAAGAATATGTTGGAGCTACAACAGATGCACATAAAAATAAAAAACAAATATCATCATTTTTTATAGATATTATTAAATGTATACAATATGAATTAGAAGCAATAACTGGATTTATACATCCAAGAAATACGGAAGTAGATGAAGATGATGATCCCTTTCCTTCAACAAGATTTACACATTTACATGATGAATCCTTACAAATAGATCAGGATGAAGATAGTGATGATGAAATGGAAAGAATAGGTCAAGATTATATAAGTCATGTTGATGGTGATCAATTTATACAAAAAATACAATCAGTAAAAATATTATTAAATACACATAATTTGGATGATGTTCCAATAGAATATTTACGTAATGTTGGAAAAAGATGTACTTGTTCAGTTAAATTAGATGGCGATATTTGGAAGACCATTACACCTGATTCTCTTATATTAGGTGTGAATGATGAGGATCATTCTACAGAAATCGAAGATACAAAGTATGTTTATAGTATTGAAACAGGTGGAGTAGATTTATCTGATAAACAAGTTGTTACTTTGAGTGTTGATGATCCATCGATTACCAATATTAGAGATAATACGGAATTTAATATTGGAGATGATGTTTATTTTATTAATTATAGTAAATTTGGTGATACTATACAAGCTTTTCTACTTAGTGGTACAATTAAAGATGTATCAAAGGATGATGGTTATGTTACAATTGAAATGAGTGATGATGGTATAGAACAACAAATAGGTATAGATGAAATCAATTTAACAGAATTTGGAGCAATAATAAATGAATTAAATAATCTAGCAAATAGAGAAAAACTAAATGAAAATAAAGTTAATAAATTAGAAAATACATTTCAAACATATTTATATGCAAATCATAATGGCGAACCTACATATCATTTAGAATATAGCGCAGATCGTAGAGGTAATCCTAGATTGGACACAGCATTACGTTCAAGAGGTTTTGATGGACTAAATTATCTTAATAGAAAAATAACTAGAACAAATGAAAAAAATACAATTGATGCAGATGAATTGAGACGCTTGCGTGGTGATAATCCTCCTAAAACTTCTGTATTTCCAGAAAGAATTGGTTATTTAGAAACAATTATGGAAAATGATAAAGAATTTAAAACACCCACAAGACGCAAAGCAAGATGGGAACGTGAACCTTATGCTTGGGATTCAGATGAAGAAATGGAAGAAGATTTTGATGGTCAACGCCGTTTAGATAGATTTATAAATCGTCGTAGACGTGGTATATCTAGACCTCTTCAAAGAAATTCTTATCGTGGTCATGGATTACATAATATAATAGGTAGAAATACATCTGATGAAGTATTAGGTGAAATCCCTTCAAATCTATTGGAAGATAATCCAATATTTAGAAAATATAGATTAAAACAATTATTAAATGAAAGATTAAGAAAACGATATAATCTTAGATCTAGATCTAATTTACCAGCAAGACGTTTAGATTTATCACAACAAATAAGAGATCGTTATAGTCAATCTAGACCTATGGCTAGAGATTTAGCAGAAAGAATAGATCGTGAAATAGAACAAAGAACACTAGCAGAACAAAGAAGAGAAAGAGATAGAGTAAGTGATGAACTAGAACAATTAATAAATAGACAACGAACCGCATTGAGTTTACGTGATCAATTGAGATCTAGAGATTTTGCCACAACAGATAATATTAGACGTGAAATTGATACTATGAGAGATGTCAGAGAAAGAGAAATGAGAAGCAATCGTGAACGCGAAGATGCTGCGTTA
>Ga0181401_1000465_pt1 | contig 16984 bp, 14 predicted proteins | sample 24SPOviralmetaG_FD_130130 | JGI IMG/M metagenome (GOLD analysis project Ga0181401, IMG submission 130130) | Marine viral communities from the oligotrophic San Pedro Time Series (SPOT) site, San Pedro Channel, CA, USA - 24 SPOT_SRF_2011-07-20 | ecosystem: Environmental > Aquatic > Marine > Strait...
GCTACTAAACAAAAAATGTTTAATCACTATGTTTGCCATTTAAGAAGAATGGTTGTTTCTAATGGAAATGTTTCAGCTATGTAATAATTTTTATTTTATTAATTAAATTAATTAATAACTAATTTAATTAAAAGTATTTTTTAATTTTTTTTTCTTTGCTTTTAATAAAATGGCTACCGCAATTAACTCAGTTGAGAAAAGTGAGATTTTTCCAATCAATCCTCCCGGACGTGCATATAGTTTTAAACAGGGATTTCCTATAGTTCAGTTTCAGATTGCAAATCAGGATAAGCTGTTAAATGCTTCTACTTTAAGGCTTAACGGCACTCTAAGACTTCAAGCCCCTGGCTCTAATAGTTCTACTTTAATTCATCCTACAAATAGTGCAGGTGGTGCAGCTGCCAGTAATGGTATTGCTTTAAATTCTCGTGTTGGTGTTGCTAGCGTAATACAACAAATTACATTAGCTACAACATCTAATCAAACACTTGAATCTGTTAAGAGCTATGGACGCTATTTATCTAGTGTTATGGCTACTACTCATTCAGCATCTGATTTTGATACGTCAAATAGTATTGGTAATCCCGCATCTGCTAGTAGGTCTTTTGTATCTGCTCACAATGTAAATAATGATGTTTCTTTTAGTATTCCTCTGCGAACCGGTCTTTTAAATTCGGGGTCTCCTCTCCCGTTGGGAAACAATGGCTTAAGGGGATTATTGATAAATCTTGAGTTGGCCCCTGATGCTCAAGTCCTTAGTGGATATTCTACTTTTGCTGCTGATGGTACTGAAACAAAACAATTATTTAATCCTATATCTACAGGAGCATTCTACGAATTAGAAAACCTTAGTTTAACTTATGACCTTCTTATTCCCGATGATGCTGGACGTCAAAAGATGAGCGCCCCCGCAACCGGCCAGTTTATGTATAATTCTATTTCCCAACTCTACGGAGTTCTTAATAGTTCTGACCAGACTCAGAATTATAATTTAGGAACTGCTAATACTCTTTCAGTATTTCATAATTTTATCCCAACTACTCAGATTAATAATTATAGTGCTGATGGATTCTCAACCGGAAGACTGAAAAATTCTAATAGTGGGGCATTTGACCAGGACGCAAATATTAGAAGAGTATCTTTTATAAGAGGTGGATCCAAATTTCCTTTGGATTACGCTTTAGATGTAGAAGAAGAGGCTAATGAAAATAGACCCCAGACAGAACTAGACCAAAGATTTATTGATAGTATTAAACCTCTTAGTTCTTTTAATCATTCTTTAGTTAGTCTTAATACTAATAATGGTGTTGGAGATGATATAGGATTCCAAAATGAACCTACACCCCGTAATGATAACACATTAGCTGAACCTTTACAGCCTGTTTTTGGCTGTGGTATTAATATGGACCCTCTAACTCGTGTAGGTGTTGATTTTAAAAATACTAATTATGCCTTAAGAGTTGAATCCAATTTAGATGGTAATAGTCCTAATAGTGTTTATACTTATGTTGTTGCTAAAAATGTATTAACTTATAGTCCTAATGGTATTATGGTTAGTGTTTAATCTTGGACCAGATTGGCATTTACTTTTATTATATGTTATTGCCAAACTAGTCCTTTTAAGATTTTTTATTTTTTTATTTAATTTAATTAATTACTAATTAATTAAAAGTATTTTTTAATTTTTTTTTTCTTTGCTTTTAATAAAATGGCAACTATTCCAGATTCTCTTAAAACTACGCCTATGGCGACTGTTGATACAATGAATATCGAAACTAATGTTCTAGACCCTATTGTAATCAATAATAGCTTTGCTCGATTCGTACTTGAAAATAAAGGCATTCTTGATACGGGTAGTGCAATTACTTTTAGTGTTCAAACTAGCACCGCCGGTGATAAAAAGGCTTATCTGCCAATTAAGACCGGTATTCACTCTTTAATCAAAAGGGCTACTTTAAGAATTGGTAGTAAAATCGTAGCAATTTCCGACGAATATGCTTATTATCAGTCAATCCGTCGCTCTTTTAAAACTCCTGAGGAAAAGTCCCAAAAAGATATGGTTAAAGCAGGATGTATAGATGTAGTATGTCCCGATAATTCTCAGACTGGTTTATTACAGTTAAGGGATGTAGATTACAAAAGTAGTAATACAGCCTCCGAACCTTTAGAGGCATTTAAATTAACTAAAGAAGTTGGTAAAACTCCTGTATTTAGTATTAAGATTAGTGAATTATTTCCCGCTATGCGCAATATCCAGCTGCCTTTATTCCTCATTTCGCAGCCTTGCAGTATAGAATTATCCTTTAATACTCAAGTTGATGGCGTAGAAGGGGTTTTAGGTGTTTTTGAGAGTGGTTATTCTGGTGATACATCAATTACCGTAGCTACTCAAAATGTTAAATTTCTCGCTGATTATTTGACCTATTCAGATAATAGAATGAACGAATTGGCTAAGCTAGTTATGAACGACGGTCTTAATATTCCCTATGAAGATGTTGTTTTAACTTCAACATCCTGGCCCGCCAGTAATCCTACTCCAGCTGCAAACACACCAGTTCAGGAAAGAATTGTAAGGGACTTGGGTCTAAGTGGTATGAACGTTAGGGCAATTCTTACCCACGCCCACAAATCTGGTAATGTTAATAAAATGATGGGTGTTTATTCTAGTGATGCCTATGACGTCCCCGATAGTTATAATATTAGACTTAATGATAAACAAGTTTATCCCAGAGAGGTTCAGAGTGAAAGTCAAAAAGCTTATCAATTAGGACAGTGTTTTGGCACTGATATTGCTATCTCTAATGCCGAATATAGTAAGGATATCGCAACTAATAAACAGTCTGCTGATAATACTCAAAATAATGAGCCTTTTGCCGCAGCTACTCTTAATGGTAATAATCAAAAAGAACTTCTCGGATCCCAACACTTTTTAGGATGTGATTTAAGTGTTAGTCCTATTAATGCTCCAGGCAATTCAACACAAATTGGTCAGAAACCAGTTCAGATGCTCCACACTATTACTAATACTGCTGCTGATAATGTAGGACGCGATGTTAGATACTTTTCTATAGTTGAACGTATGATGACCATTAAAGGCGGTGAAGTTATGCTCACTGCTTAAATTAAAAAATCTTAAATTATTTAATTAATCTATTTATTTAATAAATAGTTTAAAAAATAATTTCTATATATATAATAAAAGGACAATGGCTCGAACTAAAAATTCAAAAAATAATAAAGAATATAAGTACAAAGTTTTTGATGAAACTACTCAAACTTATAAATTTTATATAACTCAATCAGATATTCAAGATGAATATCAAATAAAAAGAACTGCTTTATATTATCTAATTCATAATCCCGATAATATTAAAACTAATTATAAAATCAAAGTGGAAAAACTTCCACAACCTTTACCAGTATATGAAAAGATTATAGAGTCTCATAATAATGGATATACTGAAGTATATAACTTAATTACTTATTAATTTTTTTTTAATTTTTTTATTTTTATAATATTTTAAATTTATAAAAATTTATAATCTTCTAGTAAAGAAAGATGTTAAGCAACAAAGAAAAGTATAACCAAAAATATAAATTCAAAAAAGGAGAAAGTCATAGTTTAGCTGATATAGCAAAAACTACAGGTATTAAAAAAAGTATAATACAACAAGTATATAATAGAGGGACAGGAGCTTGGAAAAATAATATTAGTAGTGTAAGAGTTAAAGCAACTGGTAAGAAAGACCCTAAAGCTCCACGACGTGTAAAAATGAGTAAGGAACAATGGAGTTTTGCAAGAGTTTATAGTTTTGTTATGGGTGGTAAAACACAAAAAACGGCCGATGCTGATTTATGGAAAAAACGGAAAAAATAGGACCAGATTGGCATTTACTTTCTAATATGTTAATGCCAAAGTGGTCCAGCAAAATAAAGTCCTTAAACAAGTAGTAATATCATAATACATAAAAAACATTAACTCTACATAGTTCATAGGGAAAAAATCCTCATCTTTTTTATATAAATTAACAAAATCACAATATCGCATTTTAGCTTTTTATTTTTTAGTCAGATAAAAAAATTGATTTTTATTTTATTTTAAGTTTAATCAAAATAAAAAATAAAATGATTAAATAACTTAAAGATTTATTTTTATAATAATAATAAGAATAAAAATGATGGACTCAGAATATAAGTTTGAGAGCGATAACCTTAAAGACTATGAAAGCGGAAAATTTAAAATGACAGTTGAAATATATAATAGAAAGATGAAAAATATTAATAAATATAAACACGAGCAAGAATATCAAAACCCCACATCCCAAGAAAATATTAATAATTTAGTTCAAAGACTCCAAAAATTAAATCCAGAAAATTTCGGATCCAAAAAAAATATAATTAAAATTAAAATAAAAAAAAAAATTGAAAAAAAAATATCTAATCATAATATAAATAGAATGATTAAATTTGTTGAAGATAAATTCGAAAACAAAAAAAAGTTTGAATTAGTTAATGCATTTAGTAAATATCCCTCTAGTCAATGGCGTAAATGTAATAAACATCTTTGGACCACTGATAAGCATAAAACTGGACATAAAAATTGGGGTTGTCCTTCTGGTAAGGTTAATGATATTACGTTATTAGATTTAGATGCTTATAAATGGAGTGATGACCATCCATTTTATAATCTATGTAGTAAAGATAAATTTAATGAATATATTAAAAGCTTAAATACTATTACTATTAGAACTGGTCATAATGGTTGGCATCTTTGGTTTAAATATACTGATAAAGTCAGAACTAGAGATAACAACCTATTAAACATAGATTTAAAAAATGAAGGTGCTTACGGTGTTGGTCTTGGTAGTAAAATACGTAAAGAAAAAGGTAAATGTAAAGATGATGAAGTAGGTAGTATAGGTTATTATAGAGTCAGTGAATGCAGTGGTAAAGATTTTGCAGAAATGCCAGAAGAGCTTATAAATTGGCTACATACTTATCAACAAGAAACAAGTAGTAGTAAAAAATATCCTACTAAAAAAAATATTAAAAAACAATTAGAGGTTGGTAATAAAGTAATTAATTATAATGATGATGAAGAAAATCAATACGCTTACGAAATTACAGATGATAAGTTAAAACAAATATTAAATAAATTAGATAAGAAAAATATTTTTGGTGGTTTTACAGAATGGTTTAAATTTACTACTGCTATGAAATCATTAAATAAAAAAAATATTTGGGATGAATATTGTAAGGCTAATACTGGATATAATAAATTTAATAATTTCAAAATTTGGGATAGTATTAAATATGGTCATAATCGCTATTTGATGGTTAATTGGTTATTACATCAAACAAATGATAGAACATTATTAGATTATATTAAATTTAAACCTACTCCAGAAAATACCTTTGAAAATGGATCCGAAATTATTAATAGACAAAAACTAAGTAAATTAGAAAGTAATGAAGAAGATGAAGGATTTATAGAACCAGCAAAATATAAAGACCTTTTTATAAGGTCAGATACTGCAACCGGTAAAACAACATTAATTAAAAAATATGTTTATGAACAAGAGTTAAATATTATTAGTATTGTTAGTAGAGTTTCACTCGCAGACGAGCAATATAAAGATTTTCAAGCTATCGGTATTAATTGTTATCATTATAGAAATAACCCAGAACGTTGGTATTATCAACAAGGGGATAACGTTATTATTACTATTGAGAGTCTCCACAGATTAGCAGATATTGAAGATTTTTCAGATTATGTAGTCTATTTAGATGAATTCGATAGCCTAATTAGACACCTATTAAATTCTCCAACTTGCTTAAAAAATAGGGCTGCTAGTTGGATGTTATTACGTTCAAGATTATTAGTAGAATGTAAGCAAATTATTGCTACTGATGCAGATATACATAATAATAGAATGAAGATTTTAAAAGGATTAAATAGGAATGTTAATAAGGTTCTTAATACTTATAAGCACAATAAAGGTGTGCCAATGAAAGAAGTATATAACTATGAAGACTTTTTAATCAAGTGTTGTCAAGTAGATAAAAAAATAGTTTGTACCGATTCTAAACAAGATGCACAATTAATCTTTAAACATATTATTGAAGGTAAAGGTTATCAGAATAATGAAGGAGATAAACAAAGTTGTGAAATTAGTGAATGGGAAGATAGTCAAGGCTTAACATATATTCTTATTACAAGTGATACAGAAGAGGGAATAAATCTGGACAGTTATGACATTGTAGTCTTTAGTCCTAAGATTATTTATGGTTTAGATTCAACTATGGAAAGACCTGTATTTGCTCATTATAAAGAACATACAATAAACCCCAGAGCAATGCTCCAACAAATTGCAAGATGTAGAAATATAACTGAATTAACTTATATATTTTATAAGAAAGAATTTATTGAAGAGACTTACTACTCTTTAGAAAATGTTAAACAAGAATATAGCGACTTTAAAAAATTAACTATACCACTTAAATGTGTATTACCAAAAGAAGAAACTAAACTATATGAAGAAATGCTAACAGAATTAATTTATGAAGAAGATTGCTACAATACTAATAAATTTGCTCATTTCCGTAGAGGTGCATTAGAAAAAGGCTTTATTGAAAACTTATTGCCAACAGCAATACAAACAAATAGGAAAATATTGGCTAGTTATGAAAAAGAACACGAAGAACAATTAGAAGATAATTTTAATCCTCTGGATCCAAAACACAAAAAAATTAATAAATTTTTAGAATTACCAGCCGACGAAATGATTAAGCACAAATATTTATTTTTAAAAAGTAATGGTTATAGCGAGTATTTAGCTACTACTATGTTCTTCTTTCAGGGGCAAAGTGAATGGATGAATAAACTAAAAGGACACGACGATTTTATAATCAAAAAAATTGGAAGTAAAGAAAATAAATTAAAGTTTATACAAGATAGTTTAAAAAAATTAAATATTACTGATAAACTAAGCTTAATACCAGAGAAAAACTTAACTAAGAAACAAGCTAAAAAAATGTGGGATACATACACTAAACTATTTAGGTTTAGAGGTCAAGAAGTAGATTTAACTAAATCATATGAAGTTATGAAATGGTTAAGTGGTATGTATAGAAAAATATTTATTAGTGATATTATTCTAAAAGAAAGAAAAAACGTAGCTAATCAAAAGATTACTACTTGGACAATTAATAAAGGATATCTTTACGAATTAAGAGACCTAGCCAGATTTAAGGATAAAAATCTACCTGAAGGAGAGTTAGATTTTACAATCGGAATGGAATGGAAAATAAAAGAAGAAGGTCTTAAAAGAAGATGGCAACATAAAATGGATATAATCAATGAAGATATAAGACATTATAAAAATTTAAAAAAAGGTGCAGATGGATTATTTAAACAATATCAAGGAAGATTTTTATATAATTTTTGAATATAAGAATATAAGAAAAATTTCTTTGCACTTAATAAGAATGCTTTATAACTTATATTATAAAAATAATGTTTATCAAAATTTAAAAATGAATGATATAGTAGTAAATATTAATAAAATTGCACTTAATGATTTTGGAATCATTAATTGGAATTGTTCTAATAATATTATTTATAATTTAATGAATCGTCCTACTTATTGTAATAGTTTTGTTAAAGAATTTTTTAAAGTGGAAAAAACTCTTTAATTTTTTATTTTTTACTATTTTTCTTTTTACCTTTACTTTTTTCTTTATACCCCTCAAAAACATCTTTAGGCTTGATTTCGGGATTTTGTTGTTTTTCAAATTCTTTTTTTACTTTCTTTTCCATATTTTGAAAGGTTAAACTAGGCCTTTCTATATCAGTAAAATCATAATTTTCAATATGCTCACTCATTTATTATATATTACGAAAATAATTAAGAAAATAATTATAGAATTATTTATTTTCTATTTTATTTTTTTTTTCTTTCCTTTTAATAAATGTCGTTAATAACTTTGAGAAGCACTAACAATAATAATGGTTCTAACGTATCCGAATCAGCAGCTAATTTTAGTAATCATTTTAAGGAGGGTATTGTTATCAGTCCTGGAGACACATTCGAATTGGTAAGTATGAGTATTAATAAACTGGATAAGTTTGAAATTATTCAGGGTAATAATGATACATTTATTTGGCGTATCGGACCTGGTCCTAGCAGCTCAGCAGCTCCAGCTAATTTTAGTCAGCACGTAGTAGTTTTAACCGCTGGTAGTTATAATGGGGCTGATTTAGCCAAACATATTGAAGAGCAAGTAAATAATAGCACTCTTTTAGGGGTTTATCACGGTGGATGGACTTGTAGTTATACACCATCGACCACGAGCGCCGGATCCACAACTAATGCTAAATTTACTTTAACATATAATGAAAATACAACCCCAACACCAAATGGAACAAGTCTTAATTTAGCTCAAAATTATGGGAGCGGAAATCCTTATAGTATTACTAATGAAGCTACCCCTATTACAAAAAAAATACAAATGACTTCTAATAATTTTTTTATAGGTAATAGGTCAGTCAGCAAAAACGCTACAGAACCAGTACCGCCAAATAATATACAAGGTTATGGTTTTAGCGGTGATAGGTCAATTTTTGGTAATGGTGGCGAATATCACGCAACTTTTAAAACCTGTAAAGGCTTAAAAGCTATTGCTAATTTAGATGATGTTAGGTTTAAAAATTGGAATAATGGTGGCTCATCAACGGATTTAATTGACGCCGAATGGACTGCATTATCTCCCGGAGACGTTAATTTGAGAAATGGTTGGAATTATCAAGTTGATATTGATACCGGAGCCGCTGGAGCAATTAAAACATTTGCGCTACTTGGACACGGTGGAATAGCTACGGTCGATACATTTTCTAGCGGGTCTGGATACTCAATTGGTGATACTGGTACATTGGAAGGTCCTCAGGGAACTAGTGGCGCTAGTTATGAAGTTAGTGCCGTAAATGCAGGCGCTCCAACTGCTATTCAAATTATCACGCAGGGAATTGGATTTAAAACTGATGAAGCATTAATTTTGGCTGGTGCCGGAGATGCTCAATGCACTTGTTTAACTGACCAAATTAACGTTTTGGATGGCAGTAATTATAGTTTAGCAAATAATGTTATTACTACTCCTAATATGTCGGGTAGTGGGTGTAAGGTAAATATTTTAGCTACAAATACTGGGGCTATAACAAATATCGAAATTGCTGAAGAAGGTCAGGGATATAGTGTAAATGAAACATTAATAATTAATGGCGGTGATAACAATGCTACTTTTAAGGTCGAAAGTGTGGGACCTGCTGGCGAAATTTATTATGGTAGTTTTGATTATGCTGGTAATTTGGCTTTAACTCAGGATACTGATACAGTTAGTTTTACTAATGGTCCATCATCATCTTGGCTTTATCATTTTAAAATGACAAATGGTGGCGGCGGTAATTCTACTAAATTTCAATCGGATCCAAATCTTACTGGTGGTTCTTATTTTATTCAAATGGAGCGTCGAGATGGCAGCGCATTGGATATTACTTATTATAGATTTTTTCCCAACGCATCAATGGGAGTAATTCGAGACCAACTTTATACCGGTTTTACTAATAATCCTGGAAATAGCAACGCAGTTTATACTAATGGTAAAGATGGAATGGATTTTCAAATTCAATGCAGTAGTCAAGATATTACAAACCAAACAGGCTCATCACCCTTTTTATTTTCTGTTTATCAAATGAAAGGAACAGCCGGACCAGTTAGTTATCCAAATTCAGGCTGGAGGACCTCAAATGATGTTATAATTGATGCTAATCCAACAGCTTGGAAAGCGGGAAATCCTCAAGCTCCTACTAATTGGGCAAGTTTTGCTGAAGAAACGGACCAGGTTCGTTTTACAATAAAAGTAAGTGGTATAAGAAATTTTACTTTTAGTTGCTCACACGATACAAATGGGGATAATACATTTATTGAGGAAGTTGAATTTTTAAAAACTGGGCAGGCATCGGGAGGAGACGTATTAATTGATTTAAACTCCTTAACACGTGAAATTTTTTACCCTCTCCATCCAGTTATGATTATTAGTAGAGGATTACCATTTGAGGCAATTAGTGCGCAAATGGGTGGTATTTTTGATAGTAAAGTAATAACCCAAGATGGCAAAGATTTAAGAATAACTAATTCATCTGGCTCCCAAGACCCTCACGACTATGAAACTAATATTGATACAGCAGAATTAGCTGCTGCAGCAACTCCTTTAACATTATCATCAATGTTTAAATTTGGATTGTTAGTTGGTAATCAAATATTTAACGGTAATTTTACATCTGCTGGACCTAATCAAATTACTACGGTTGATGCTAATCCTAATATCGCTAATTTAGCAATAACTTTAGGATTTGAGAACGGTTATTCATTTCAGAATGGAAGTGCAACTAACCCAGTTCAAACCGCTGATACTAGCGCCCCTTTTACTGATATTATAACGCCTTCTTTACACGTAGAATTACCCGATTTTAATATTAAATCTTATTCCGGTGAAAGTTCTGATAGGGGTAAGGCTATTTGTGTAATACCTAAAGAACAATGGACAACGGACTCAAAATTAGGTACTTTACATTATATTGCCCCTTATCCATTACCTATTAAGCTTAATGTTGCCAATAGACAGCCTTTTTACCAAATTAGTGCTAGGATAAGACAACCCGATGGGAAATTAGCGGATGACCTGATTAACCCTAGTCAAATAACATTAAAATTAGATAGGAGTGCTGAGGCAAAGCAGGAAGATGCTTTAAAAGGCGCATTAAGGATGTTTCAAAGTGTTAATGCTAATAATCAAGATTCTAAGATTTCAAATTTTGGATCCGGAAATCCTCTTTTATAGATTTTATTATTTTCTATTTTTTTAAAAATAAATAATTATAGATTTATTTATTTTCTATTTTTTTTTTTCTAACTCTATAATAAATGGAACATTTACCTCAATTAGATATTACTGAAGATTTAGAATTACTGGCACAAGATGACGATTTAGACGTTTCAATAGTCTCAGAGGATTTATCAGAACCTATAGGCCCTTCTCGCCCTCAAGATATTTTTGTAGGAAAACCAACCAATAATAGTATCCAAAGAACACCCAAACAGATTGAAACACAAAAGGAAGAAATAATAGTAAAGAAAGGAAGTGTAAAAATGGTAGATGATGAGGAAGAATTTACCAAAGTTAAAAAGCCTTTATCTGATAAGCAAAAAGCCCACTTAGCTAAGATAAGAGTAAAAGCATTAGAAAGCAAAAGAGAAAAAGCAAGATTAAAGAAAGAAGTAAAAGAGAGGGTAGAATTAGAAGTAAGGGAAAAACGTGGAAAAAAGAAAAAAGTTCAAATAGTTGAAAAGGATGAAGAAATAAAACAAGTTGCTGAACCAATAAATAAAACTGTATCAAAAAATTTAGATCCAGATTATAACTTTAATAATTTTATGAGCCATATGGAAAAATATCAAAAGATGCAATACGACTACCAAATGAAACAATTAGATATTACTAAAAAAAATCAAGAAGAACAATTAAGAAAAGAAGAAGAAAAAAGAGAAGCTGAAAAAATTAAATTAAATAGTCAAATGGCACAACTTAAATACCAACAAGCTAGATTAAATGATACTAAATTACCAACTCCTAAATTACCTACCACAATACAACCACAAAAGCCAAAAAATCCTTATGATGATTTGTTTAGTTGGTGATACTTTTTAATCGATTTATTATTTTTTTTGATTGGACCAGTTTGGCATCAACATTTAATAAAAGGTATTGCCAAAAGTGTCCGGTTTGTGCTTTTTTTTTTTTGCTCTTATAAACGTAGTTTTTGGCTTTAATGGGCGTAATAGTGTTTTTCTAATAATTAGTTTGATAAATTTTTTGATTTTTTTAATTTTCTAATTTTTTGATTAGAAAATTTCTTTTTAATTAAAATATTGAATTATAATAAAAATGGAAGTTCAAATAAAACCTAGTAAAGCAAAGGGAAAAAGATTTGTAGCAATATTTTTTGAGAATGGTAAAAAGGTAAAAACTACTAATTTCGGAAGTAGTACAGCTGAAAATTATACTATGCACGGAGACGAAAAACGTAAGGAATTATATCTTAAAAGACATCAGAAACGGGAGAATTGGGATGATTATAAATCAGCTGGTTCTTTAAGTAGGTATATTCTTTGGAATAAAAAAACTTTAAAATCTTCGATTTCTGACTACTTAAAGAAATTTAAATTGAAATTAAAAAAATAGATATATTTATTTTCTATATCTATAATAAATGGAAGACGACGATTTAACTATATTGCCAATAAAGGAAGATAAAAGTATTGAACCCGCAAAGCGAAAAATACATCCCAACTTACCAGATTTAGAAAGAGGTTCGCTAGTCCTGCTTGTCTCGCCTATTAGGACAGGAAAATCGACGGTTATATCTAACTGGCTACTCTCGCCCAAATTTATGCGGAATGCCTTTGATATCGTATATATTATATCAAATACTATCCACAACTGCTCTACAAGTAGGTTCTTAAAGGAAATGTATCCAGAAACTATATTCGATGAATACTCAGACGATATAATAAAAAATATAATTAATTATCAAAAATCCTTTGATAAGAAGAATCAACCAAGAATTGCAGTGATTATGGACGACCACTTGGGAATTAAGGGCGGTAGTATGATTTATCACTTAGCAAGCCGATTTCGCCATTACGGTATTAAATTATTATTATTCGCAAGTCAATTATTTAGAGGCTTACCACCTATATTAAGGCAAAATGCCACACACGTTTTAGTAGGAGGTCCTAACCCATCAACAACCGAAATTGATAAAATAGCAGAGGAATACGGTGCATTATATGAAGGTCCTGATAATTTCAAAAGGTTATATGCTCAAGCTGTTAATAAAAGATATAATTTCCTTTATCTTGATTTACATTCTAATCCCAGTAAAGCTTATCAAAACTTTAATAAATTAATTTATACTGGTAAAGAAGCTGAGGAACAATCTAACGATATTTTAAATAATTAATTATTAATGTTTTAATTTTTTTTTTTGTTTAATTAATTTAAAAAAAAAATGTTTATATTAAATAAAATGATTGAAGTTATTGCGAGTCATATTACTCCACGTAAAATTTTTTATAATTGTCCCTTTTGTTTTTCAAATAAAGATGGATCCAAAATATATCCTAATAAATTTTTAAAGAACGGAAAAGAAGCAAAACATAGACGTCAAACAAAACATCATCACGGAAACGAAATGCAGACTATTGAAGGCAATTGGGAAACACATCGGACAAGCCATTGTCGTATTAATGATGAATCTATCTGTATAATTATTAATGAACAAACTCAAAGAATTTAAGTAAATAATATATAATTTTAATCTTATATATTATTAAAGAAATGGCAAGCCGAACAACTATAATAGAATCAAATCGAAAAATAGCTTATAATGCTGTAAAAGAAGCGACATTATCAAATAACGCAATAACCGACCAAACGGGCGTTAGTTATTCAAAAAATAGGTGGCAAACACATATACCAGACGGTATTCAAATTAATGCAGGAGACGAAATACAACTTGAAGCGGCGATGATTAACGCAGCTGGGGCGGGAGACCAAGTTTTAGAATTTAATGGATATTCTGGATTAAAATATAATGGGGAAGATTTACGGGATAATTCGTGCAGTATGGAAATAGAATTTTATATAAGTAATCTTTATCAATTTAATTTTAATTTACCTAAAAGCCGACATAGTGTTGATTATGATAAATCAAAAAATACTTATGGAGGTCCAGCTTTTACAAGCTTTAAAACAGCAGCTACAGATATTGATAATTTTAATGCTTTTGAGGGCTGTTATCCATATCAAGCAACAGAAGGACAAAGCACAGACCCAACAGTAAGTCCCCGCGTATATACTGATATAGCAAGTAGTTTATTACCAAGTATAATGAAACCACCACCTGATTTAGCATTTCCAAACGATAGAAGAATATTCGTTGGGAGAAGTGATTATTTTGGGCCATATTTTGAACCCACTATTGACCAAGACGAATCCATATATCAATGGAATACTTTTAAACAAGAAGTATTATTTAACTTACCTGAGGGGTTTTCAACGCCTGCTGCAGTGGCAGAAAGATTAACCGCCCAATTACATTCTAGACAGGGAAATGCTTTTTCGTGGGATGCAACTACTCAAATACCTGATTATTATATAATGAATGATAATGGTACTATTACTCCAGCTTATACACCTTCTATAACTGATTCTTCTTATATTACTATCCCAACATCACAAGGTAGATTATTTCAACAACGTATTGGTGGGAAATGGCACTGTGCTTTTGAAGGTGAAAAAAATAGCAGTGGCACTTTAGTCCCAAGAGGAACTGGATATAGGGAAAATGAAGGAAAAGAGGCATTTTATGCTTATATGATGAGTGCAAGGCCTAATTATATGAATTTAGTTAATTTAAATGCTAAATTTCAAAGACAGCCTTGTGATAATGTTTCAATACAAACTATTACAAATAATACAGCAGCGGAAAGGAATAAATTTACTCTTTACACTGGATTAAGAACTGAGGGGGGTTATACTCAGGAAGTTGGAGACACTATTTATCATATAGGGATGATTAACTCAATGAGGTTAATGAATACACTTAATGCGTTTATTGGGAATATTGATTATTCTACTCTAACAACTCCCCCACAAAATAACATTTTGGATCCAAAAGGGGTTTTTAATAATTCAACAGAAGGCGATTTAATTGTGAGTAATCTCATATTTAATGATATAAATTTAAAATTTTTAGCTGATGCCTTTGAAAGTTATGGGGAGTATGTAAATAAAGAAACACAATCAACAGATATAACAGACCCACAATTTAGAAGTGTAAATAGTATCCCTTTTAATTTTTTTAGAATAGATGACCAGGAAACAGGTTCATACGAAAAACATTTTAAATTACCTTCGTTTTTATGTGCTGGGGAAGAGGCAAAATATAATTTAACAAATGGAACCGTAGGACATTGTTATGCTATTCAAAATCTAAAACCAGTAGGTGCAACAGCTACAACCAGTTTAAGACCCCTAATAGATGCTGTTTCAATGTTGGATAAGAGTGAAGGCAGAGGAAGAGATTTTAGAATTAATACATATTTACCCGATGATTTTACAGCAACAAAAATATATAATGATATTACACAACCAGGGGGTATTGATGGAGACCCTAATTATAATAATCAAAACCCGGCTAAACCATATTCTGAGTTTCAAGCAATACCTAATTTTAATGGATTAGATTATATTAAAGAATTATATAACCAAATACCAAAATCTAAATTAGGTGCTAAATTTTGTTTTATCCCCGTTTTTATTAATTCTAATGCTGGTTTAGAAAGTGAGTTGCCCACTGTTTATAATAATGATATCCCTTTTATTGCATTTAGATTAAATAAAGTGCCTGACCCTCCATTTAGAGAGCCATTTCCGGCGCGGGGGGAATTCTGTGGATTTGACCCTACATTAAGTAGAACACAAATGGCAAAAGCATCAACAACGCAAAAAATTATATCTGGGGCTGACGCTTATCCCCAACCTACATCGGCGGTTAATTGTTCAATAGATAAATATATGGGAAGTTGTTTTGTTGGGGCATCAGATGCCACTATTAATTTTGATGGTAATTATAGTAGAATGACAATGAGTGATTTTCATACACCTATTAAAAACGGAAATGGTCAGTTTCAAAATCCGAAAATCCCTCCTTCTACGGACCCACTACAAGACATAATAAGCACTTTTTATAATCAGAGTTGTATGGTTCAATTAAATAGTTCAGGAACAGCTACCAAATATAATCAAAATCCAGTATATCCCAAATATCCAAATAATAATGCTGCGTGGGCTACCCATTCTTGTGTTAGCGCACAATCTGGAATAGCTATAACTGATATAAGAGTCCCGTTCGTTGATAACAGTCCAATATATGCTCCAAGTAGATTAATTAGCTTAAATTATGTAAATAGTCAATATTACAAAGATACTTTATTTGATAAATTAGGATTTTCATTAGAACAACTAAAACCACGTTTTGGCTTACCCTATAACCAATTTAATAGAGGAAATTATAATAAATATTTAGGATATGGTCAGGAAAATAATGCCTATTTGGTTCAAAATAATATGGTTAAGCCTTTTACAACAAATGCTTATATAAGCGCATCTGAGCAAATATCTTTTGCCCAAATGATAGCAGCTATAAAAAGTGGTACAAATACAACTTACGAAATAGTGCCATCAGCAAATTTGGGATTGTCTGGGACTGTGCAAGCTGAGACTAATGCAGTTTCTGATTTATTGATAGCAGCTAGTTTGCCTAGAAAATTAGATTTTCCTTATCTAGTTGTTTATAGTGATATTGTCCAAAATCCATCTTATTATGGTGGTCCATCGGGATTTGATAAATTAAATGCTATTAGTTATATTACAAGGAATTATAGTGAAGGAGATTACTTTTTTTCTTTTGCTACTAATTGGAATTATATAGCAGATAAGGATTACATAATTACGAGTATTACGACTGATATACGGCTACCAGATGGCCGGCCAGCTCCAATAGATGAAAATAGTAGTGTAATATATAAAATAACAAAACCACAAATAATGCCAATTGCTCCACAGATACAACAACCTAAACAAAAGAAGTCATCAGATGATAAACCAGAGAATAGAAGCCAAGCAAATAAAAAAAGCAGTTCTTCTCCAAGTTCTAGAACTCGGTCTAAATCTATGAGTTCGTCAAGTGGTAGTTCAAGTTATTAGGACCAGATTGGCATTTACTTCTTTATATGTTAATGCCAAAGTGGTCCTTTTATAGATATATTGATATTAATATATCTATTTTTATTCTATTTTTTAA
>Ga0181401_1000468_pt1 | contig 16960 bp, 26 predicted proteins | sample 24SPOviralmetaG_FD_130130 | JGI IMG/M metagenome (GOLD analysis project Ga0181401, IMG submission 130130) | Marine viral communities from the oligotrophic San Pedro Time Series (SPOT) site, San Pedro Channel, CA, USA - 24 SPOT_SRF_2011-07-20 | ecosystem: Environmental > Aquatic > Marine > Strait...
CAATACTAGAAAAAGGTAGTTTAATATTCTTTTCTTGAAACATAGGAGCTAGTGCTGTAACACCAAATCTTTCATCCCATTTATTCTTATGTGTTTCGTGTCCCTCTAACTTTATACCGTGTAAGTTTGCGTACTCTCTAGTCTTTTCATCTTGCCTAATAGCTTTTTGGAAACCATTTTCTTCTATAACCCAGTGATAACAGTTGTATTGTTCAAACCATTTCTTTATTAATGCTCTAGCTTCTTCTAGTCCACCACCTTGATGATTCTCCATATCTACCATTGTTAACTTAATTTCTGAGTTAGTAGCTTCAACAGCCCATAGAAAACCAGCTTGATAACCTGTAGCAGCAGGGTCTAATCCTGCAACTAGGTATGCACCATCTGGTATCTGTCCTATATCCCAATTCGGGTCATAACATAATTTTATTACTTCAGGATTAAATAAAGATAAGCCTTGTGCCTGTGCTTTATTTAGATATACCATTTCAAATCTTGCTAAGCCACCTGTTGTTTGTGCATCACGTTTTCTATCCATAAGCCATTTAAAAGTACGTTTATCAGCCCATAGCATACATTCTATATGGTCTTTTTCTTCAAACTCTGCTGTAGTACACATTGAATCATGTGCTTCTTCTACTATTGTCTCCCACGCTTCGTTTTCTAATAAAGCAGAATATAAATCATCAGGGTGTTGTCTTGAGCCAATTACCACCATTGCTGTATGTTCCTCTTTTCTAGAACCTAATGTGGTAGTCCACCAGTTTTTAGTGTTTCTTCTTGAAGCAGGTTGCATTGTAGATGAGAAGTCTTCAATGTCATCAGCAATAATAATGTCACAGTCTCGTGATAGAATTTTACCACCACGTCCAATACCAACCATTGTTGGTGACTTTATACCTGATACTGTTCTAGTAGCTACAGTAAATCCATTTTGTGACCAAGATTTACCAGTTCTTGATGACGGTTTAAATGTACCGCCTGGTCCACAAAAATCTTCTATAAGTTTTTCGTTAGCATCTAAAGTGTCCATAACAGAAGATATAGCATTTCTAGATATGTCTTCGTTACCACCTACCCATAAGATTCTTATGTTTGGATTTCTACAGATAAGCCAAATAACAAAATGTATAAGAAGTTCTGTTTTACCATGACGTGGAGGACTAAGTATCATTTGTTGTCCACCTTTAGATAATGCTTTGTTGATTGATGTAATCCAATTATGGTGAAAATCTGCTGTCTCAAACTGTACACCTAGTTCTGTTAAGAAGTATCTATCTCTAAACTCTTTAAAGTCTTGTAAGGATTGTTGAGCATCTTCTGATACTTCCCAGTTAGATGATTCTACTTGTGTTTGTATATCTTCTCTATATGCAGCCAACATTCTAGAAATCTGTGCAGTAGAACAACCAAGTGCTTCTGCTGCTTCTTTAGAAGTTATATTCTCGTTTACAACATCTAAAGCATAGCTTTGGTCTATAAACTTTTTATATAAACTACCTCTACGTACTGTTGCTGACTTAGGTTGATTTAATTCTTTTACAGGTAACTCGTACTCTTTACCATCTTTTTTAGCTCTATAAGCTCTTTGTGATTCTCTTTTGTAACAAGTCTTAGAACAATATTTAGTAGAGTTCTCTGGTAATGCTTCGTTGCAACCTTCTGAGATGCAAACTACATTTACCATTTAACTTTATCAGCCCAGTAGGCTGCAGACATTTTTCCTTTTTTGATGTTCTTAGCATGTCTTGCTTTAAAAGACTTTCTTCTAGCTTTAGATTTAGCATCAGTTTTTTTACCTGCACCAGATACACCTTGTTGACCAAATCTAATAAGTTTGACTTTGTCGCCTTCTTTAGCTAATACAGCATGTGATTTGCTAGCTTTAGGTGTACGTTTAGGTTTATTGTAACCTGAGAATCTTTCGCCTCTATATACTATAGCCATTACTTCTTCTTCTTTGGTCTTGTTTTATACAAACGTTTACTGTTTTTATTATGTTTAGCACCAGAATGAATTTGTCCATTAGGCATTTTGTGATGTTTGCCTTTGTACTCTTTGCCTGCTTTTGTATATACTTTCACTTCTTTTTCCTCACTGCTCTAGACTTCTGTACTTTTTTAAGGTCAATACGTTTACCTTCCTTATAAAGTTTAGCAGTTCTTTTAATCTCAGATGCTACTTCAGATTTAGAGTTTTTTTTATTCTTTAAATACTTAGAAGGTACACCTTTTTCGTAAGGTACTTTACGTTTACTTTTTTTTCTTGCTGGCACTTTTTTTCTTCTTTATATCATTGTCTTGTGGATGTCCACCTTTAATAAAACTATTTACTCTACCCATAGCCCATGCTTGCATAGATGCAGATTTAGAACCTGATGACAAATAAGCACCTTGTCCACGTCTGTAGACTCTAGCTAACTGTCCATATGTGTATTTAGATTTACTAGCTTTATTCTGTAAAGTTTTCTTTGTACTCGCGTTAATAGGTTTTCTTGCTGGTTTCTTAGCCACTACTCTTCCTCACTATTTTTAAGTTGAATCATTGCATGCATGTTTTCATTATAGTCATCTACAAACGATTCTATCAAAGCATCTACTTTGCTAAGATTAAGTTTTTTATTTACTAATCTGCTGCCACAAGCATCAGATAAATCCATAGCCCATTCTTTAAGCAGTATATCGCTAGTAAAAATGTTGAGCTTCTTTTTAATTCCACCTTTTTTTCCCATCTTAGTACATGCCCTTTTTACTCTTCTTCTTGGCTTTTGTCTTTTTTTTCTTCATCTTTTTTCCGTACATCATATCTCCTAAGTTTTTTATTATACTCTGTGCAACCTAAGTTCTTGCAAGCCTTAAACTTCCGAAAGAATTTTAGAGGCAAATTACAAGAGTTGCATATTCTTATCATTATGATATCATAACATACCCATGCAGGATAAAAAGATTCAAGAAAAAGCTAGAGAAGTTGCTCTTAACATAGAACAGCTTATGGCTAGGGTAGATTTTAAATACAACAGACATCAACCTTGTTTAGTCTGCAAAGAACAATACCGACATCACATAGATGGTTTACCTTGTATTTCTGATACAGAAAGAAAAACTATTGTACGTGTAGACCGTTGGGGTAATATACGCCCTAGGACTCGGTAGGGTCATACATAGTATACTTAACTGTTAACTCAGTACCCATTGGTATTACATACATAGTTCTTAAATACTTAAACCTACCTATTTCATATAACTTACAATTAGGTTTCTCACTATGATTTATAAAACCACCTAGTGGTGTACGAAACAATTGTGTAGTCTCAGCGTCTGATACATGCGTAACCCCAAGTACTTGATTAGGCTCTAAGTCCTCTAGAGTAAATAAACCTAGACCTTCTATCTTGCTAGGTTGCAACATTAAATAACTAGGAAGCGGTCTGTAAGACATTGTTTACTATCCCTTCTTCTACTTCAATGGTTTTTACTACACCCGTGTCGAGCAGTTCCCCCACAGGTATAAGCAAGCTCCGTGAAAAAAATTTTTTATTATCAGCATGGACTATCTTGTGCTTGTCCTCCATCAACCAGTTTACAATAAAGGGTATGAGGTCCTCAGGTTTCCAGTAATAAATTGTGTTTGTTGGATGTTGCCAATAAAACATGTAGTCTGCAAAGGTCTTGAGCTGACACCCTATAGAGAGTTTTCCGTCATGGTGACATATCTGGAACTCTAGGGCTACATTCCCTGTTTCATGGGATTGTGTATCTGTTTTTACTTCTATGTACTTATAGCCTAATTCGTTGTTTATAACAAAGAGGTCTGCCCCCTTCATCTGCTCATCATACTTAGCTGGTCGGCAGATAAATATAGCTTTACCTTCTCTATTAGTTTGTGATTCATAGTATTTTCTAACTAGGGTTTCTCCTACTTTCCCTACTTCATTTTGTGTATCAAATGTAAACATAATCTCCTCCTGCAAATTGTAACTTGTTTTAATTTATTATAGTGTTATGGTAGTTATAACAAATAGTTTTTTTTGACTATAAGGTTACAGGTAAGAGCTATCGGACGGCAAAAAGCATCTTGCATACTCTTGTCAAGTATGGACTGGGATTACCACAAAAGATGTACCCAAGGACCTTAAAAAGAAAAAAATTCAAAATTTTCAATAGGTCTCCCTATATGTCCGCTACATTCCGTTCAAGCACTACAGACCCCACTACAATACTGCTAATAAAATAAAGACTTTATTCTTTCTTTTATAGCAGTTATCTGTTAAAATACTACACTAGGGAAGCTGGTGTATCCTGTTTGGTAAACCTGTAATGTAACCTGTAACTTGAATCACGCAAGTGATTTATTACTAAAACAATTACCAGTTTCCCCCTTTTTTATACCTCAAGAATTACCAAAATATTCCGAGATACTTACGTATATATACTACCCCTACCCCAGATTGAGACCGTATGCATATGCGTACGCGCACGGTGCAGAGTGGTTGTAGGTTATAATATATTATGCGTAGCTCTTAGTGTCTTTGTTAGGATTTGTAGAACATTGTAGGATATACGGACTGCTTTAAGTCAATACCATACATAGTACGTTAAACATTCCTTTAGGTCTTACGACAGGCAAGTAACGTAGCTCAAGCTCTTTAGAATGTGGATATGTTCAATTTCAACTTAGCTTTCTAGCATATTAGTAAATTGTTGTAAGACACGTATAACTGCTACGCAGAGAAAGGACTTAGCAAGACTTGACAAACATGCTCTAGCAGGTGTTGTAAAATTAGTTATAAAGAAAGGATAAAAAATTATGGCTGGTTACAAAAATAATGATAAAGACTATGATATCAATGGAATTGGGGAAACCGATTACATGGGCATCAAGAGAGTTACAGGTAAGTTATCACGTGATGGTAAGAGTGCATTCTACATTTGTAAAATTGTAGATGGTTTTGGTAATAGGAAAGTATTACATAAAGAGCCTCTTACTAATTACAATGCTTATATGCAGTTCAAGAGTTTGGTGCTTAATAACCCTCAAGCTCTTAAGAAAGGTACTTATAAGCTCAATCAAGATGGTACGCTCTCTAAGGCTCTTATCAAGGCGTTAGGGACTGATACAATCGCTAAGTTAGATGGTGTGCCTAGCATTAAAGAGACTAAAGCTGAGATGAAATCTTGGTCTAAATAATGTGTGAATGTGAGCAGAAAGTATCTAGCGTAGTTTCTGTACTTACTTCAGATATTTACTTGTGTGAATTCAATATGTTGCATTCATTTCACGAGTAATCTAGTTGGTTGTTGTGGGAATTTTTCGTTCCCACTTCAGCCTTTTTTTTGTTGACACGTGAGCCGACTGAATATGTATCCAACCACAGCCTACCCACCCCTAGCCCCTATATAATGTAGAGCACCCTAGACTACGAGAGTGTCGCCACAATATACGCTACGCCACGCCACGCTACACCCCTTATAATGTAGAGCACCACAGACTACGCTGGTATATTCAGGGCTTATATGCGTACGCAACATAATGTAGAGAAAGTCAAAAAAAAAATTTCTCCTTAGCATATGTGTAAAGAGTACATAGAGTACATAATGCTTAGAGGTTGTCAAATCTTCTCTCTATATAGAGGCAACTTGCGAACTTTTTGTCGACTGCTAACTTGATGATGTCGCCGAAACCGACAGTAAATATATATATTATAAAGATATATATGAAAGGATATGTATGAGTAAGAGTTATAGAAAGCCGACTGTACCTTCTACTAAAAAAGTTATAGTAGGGGTAGATGAGGACACAGGTAATATTATCTATGAGGATACTAGATTGCCTGTAATCACAACACAGTCTGAGTTTATACAAGAAGCCCCTGTTAAATACATTGATAGAGAATGTATATCATGTGGTGTTAAATTCGGATTAGATACTGACATAGAGTACAAAAGGTGCTTTGAATGTCGGACTTTAGATAAAGAACTAGAGAACAAGATGACCAGACTTGCACGTTTATCAAGAGAGGGTATCGTTCCAGAAAAGGATACGGGTATTCTCGGAGTAAAACATGCAGGTTGGAAACCTAATCAATGGGATAAGATATCCTTTGATAGAGGTAAAGAAACTAACAAAGTGTGTAGCTCATGCTATATAGTCTTACCATTATCTTATGGTAGTAAAAGACTATGTGAGAGTTGCCGTAAAGATTAGTAGTTAGTTAGAGTACGTAACAACGCAAGTAGATTGCCCTTTGTTTACGGGGTTATGTACTCTTTAGTAACTATTATCCACTACTGTTTATCAACTTATAGCTAAATTGGTACACGACATATCCGTAGCAGTAGTGGGTAATAGCTATTCATAAGGACAACTTATTTGCTAGGGGTTTATTCATGCCCCTTTCCTTTCCTTGTGGGTAGCTATTTTTCTTAGCTATTCATGGAGTAGAAACACATGGGGTTTTCATAGTTCCCCTCTTTTCTCTACTCTGTGGGTAGCTTGTAGCACATTATAAGAACGTAAAGCCATAGAAATTGCGAGTTAGCGAGAGTGCTTAGTTGATGATACTAAGAACAACACTTGGTCGCCTTATAGGTTGGAATCCTATCATTGTGGAAATAACTAATAGTGTGTTACAAGCTATCTGTAAAAGATAGAAGGATACAAGCAAAAATAGGTTGTGGTCGGAAGCCCACGCTTGTAAACGAGCTACTAATGTGTTGCCTAAGTATACGAGGTAATCCATAGGATAAAGAACACATTGTAGGTAGCTAGATACTTACACCAAACGTGGTGTTCTCCCTAAAAATAATTGTTAATCCATTCGTGTAGGTATCTAGCTATTTATATAGCAGTACGACAAAGAAAGAGAGATAGATATGTTATGTGACATGTGTCGCAAAGCAGACCTAAGCAAACTTATGATAGAAAGCAACGTCAAATCATCTGTATATTACAGAATGGTTTGTTGGTTGTGTGGCTATCAAGTAGTAAAAAGAATAAACGTAAAGAGAGGAGGGCTATATGCCTAAGATGAGCGACAACGAGGACGAATTTATTAAGGAAGGACAGAGAATAGAGAATGAACTTGGATTTAAAACCTTAGAGGGTTTCCAACTATTCAATGGACAGGCACACTATGGCGTTGTAGTGACTGATATTGATGAGGATACGGACAAAGCAAAGCCTGATATAAACAATATCAAAGCCTATACAAGTGCATCATCTCCATTACATGTAATGGTTGATGTCTGGCAATCTTTGTTCCATCAAAGTATTGCTGCTGGATTAAGTGCTATGGGCAGGTTCATTCAAGAAGCTAGAGAGGAGAGTGGTAAAGATGATACCCAAGTATTAGAGAGAATTATTTCAATGTTACAAGATGATGAGTTCTCTATAAAGTTTGTATCTAATCTTTATAGTGTACAACCAGAGGCTATTGTAATCGGTAACCCTAATATATTAGCAAACTTCCAAGTATCTAGCTACGACCAAGAAGAGTTCTCTAAGAATATAGAAGAGTTCTTAAAAGAAGTAACAGAGAAAAAAGATGAGGAGGAATAATGGCTGATGAAAAAATATTAGACATGATAGAGAAGTTGACAGAAGCAACTGAACTATTACAGGCACAAATATCTGGACACACAGAGTTGTTCAAGATTATATTACAAGATGATGAAAAGGATAAAGAATAATGGGTGTCGGCATATCTTTGTATGATGAAAATCGCTCAGATAATCCCATGAAATCGTCCATTGTAATAGAACATAGTGAACGATACTTTTGGTCTGATAGGAGTAGTAAGTATTGTGGGGCAAAGAATACAATCCAGACAGACAGTTCTCCGTTTAGAACTGCTATGAAAAGAGGATACTTCAAGTGTTGGAAATGTGATGCAAAGATGAAGTTCAGAAAACAGAAATACAACAAAGTTGTTCTTTGGTTAAATGAGGACAAATGAAGTGTAAAGATTGTGGACAAGAAGTAAACAAAGCCGTAGTAAATATCAATGACATAATAGCAGACCCCAACATAACGTTGAGTGCTGACTATTGGATTAAGAAAGAACATAGAAAGGAATGTCATGCCTGAGATATATGAATACGTAGATAAGAATATGAAACGAGATGAGAATATATTGACTGTTGATTTCTACTTTGATAGTGACGTATCAAAAGAGGACGCAGTAGGAGAAGTAGATAAGATTGTAGGTCTAGCAGATAACAATGATGAATACAAACTTACTGCTCATGCCCCAAGAATGTATACTGTATCTCCTTTCGGAGAGGAGAATGATGGCTGAGAATACTATCATATCAAATCCTATATTGCATAGGAGAAAGGACAGAGCAGAGAGAGAAGCATACTTTGAAAAGTATGGACGAGATGACTTTGTGTTTGACACGTTGCTAGACACAAATATTCCAGATGACTTGTGGGTATGTGACTTCTGTAATGTAGCAATAGAAGTGGTTGACTTAGCAAACCAACCTAAAAGTATCTGGGTACATCTGGGCTATGCCTTGTGTGGTAACTGCGTAGATGAACAGATAGCAAAAGAGGATAATACAATGGACACAATTAATTCTAGTGACGTAGAGTTTTGTAACTGTTGTGTAGGAGAGGAGAAATAATGGTGGAAGTTAAAGAATTTACTAAACATATAACTATATCTGTTCCATTTAACACCAATAACATTGGTTTTGGTGGTGGTCATTTATCTTATATGGGTAGTAAAACATATGGTAACACTAAAGAAATGCAGAAACAAGACATCATTAGTCAATTAAAAGAAAATGTAATTCAGTTACAAACTGCTATTACAAAATTAGAGGAGGAATAATGCCTAGTGGTATTGAAGGAGATACTTCGGACATTGTTGAGTTTAGTGAACGGCTTAAAAACTGTGCTATAACAATAGACATACTGAAATATCTTAATGGTCTAGCAATAGACAACAACTACAACAGACAGATTGAGCCAAGTTTCTTAAATGAAATGATGGATAGCGATTTAGATATTGTAGCAGATAACAGATTCCCTTGTGTGTTAATGATGGCTATGCCCCATTATCACAAGCAAGGTGTAGTAACAGACACTCACGTAAGACTTATGTTTGAAGTGATTGTCAAACGCAAAGATGGTATGCCCTTAGAGAAAGAGTACACCACAGTTGCAGTTGATGTTCCATTGGAAGCGATAGAAATACTTCCTAATATACCTGACGTTCGTTGGGTAGAAACAGCAACTAACCGAAAGGATTGGTTGAATGTATGGGACAAAGTAGATAAACAAGGTATGACAGATACCTTTATAAGTGAGATAGAAAATCTCTTAAAGAGAGAAGGAGACGATAACAATGAGTAACAGTAATTGGGATTTACTTGCAAGAGTAATTCCTCATACACCAAGAATTTTGCTCTATGGTATACCAGGAACGGGTAAAACATATCAAGCAAATTCACTTGGATTAAAGAAAGACCAACCAACATATGCGATAACACTTTCAGCAGATAGTACGGCTAGTGAACTTATGGGACATTACATAGCTACTGATGAAGGAGGTTTTGAATGGTTAGATGGTATCGGTGTTAAGGCTTGGAAAGAGGGTGCTAGGTTAGTTATCAATGAGATTGATAAAGCTGGTATAGACGTGATGACTTTTCTTCATGCTCTATTAGATGACCCACAGTTCGCCAAGTTCACACTACCGAACAAAGACAAAGAGGAAGTACGACCTGCTGAGAACTTTCAAGTCGTGGCTACCATGAATGGTGAGCCTGAGGATTTGAGTGAGGCACTAGCAGACAGATTTCCTGTACAGTTCGAGATTGATGAAGTCCACCCACAAGCGTTGGATACTTTACAAAAGAAACTTGCCTCTGTATATCAAGACCAAACTGATAGTGCAGGATTTTCTATTCGTAAATGGAAAGCCTTACAAGAACTAATGGATAGTGGTGTTGAGACAGTTGATGCTGTTAAGGTGGTGTTCAAGTCCGATAGCTATGCAGTAAACGAAGCATTGGGAATATCTGATGAATGACCTGTTCGCTAAGCAAAGCTCTGTTAAGACTAAGGGCTTACCTTTTATTCTACCTAACCTAGCTCTGATAGGGGATAAGGTTAGAGAGTTCAAGATAAAGTACACGCCTACCCCACACATACAAGATAGAAGGCATGATATTAACGTGCCTAACTATCTCGTTGTAAAATCAGAGCATAGTAAACAAGTGCTTATCAGAGGTGCAGTATGGAGAGTTAAGTTATTCTATGATATGAATTTTAAAGACAAGAGTCTTTTGAATTATTCAGCTCAGCTGTTGTACGCTCTTAAGATAGCTCAGTTAAGAAAAGATAGAGTACTTCGTGACATGTATGGAGAACGAAATTCTCATATTTGGGACGGAAATAAAGCTATTTCTTATTCATTTAGTAGTGCTATATCTAAAAAAGTAGAGAACGATACTGCTACTAAAGAAGAGGTAACTTTTCACGAGTTATACAAAGCACCTAATGTACCTAGATTAGACGTAGATAATGTTATCACTAATCTTATAAGGTTAATAAATAAACTTTATGAGGACAATAACGTACCTGCTTTTATGAAAGATGTAATAGATACGTGGGCTTGTGGTAACATGCAAGACCTTGAGAGACATAGAGTACAGACTGTTATTGAGAGTGTTGTTCGGCAACAAGTGGACTTTAAAACCCCACAATATATTATTGAACAAGACACTCAAGTAATTATGAATGCTTTCTATACAGCATGGAACATAATTGGAGACGCTCAGAACTATGTGTTCTGGACAATGTCTACTGATAGTGGTGCTTGGCGAGAGTATAAGACTGAGGACAATCGTACACGTACTAAATGGGTACAGATAAAACTCTCTGATACTAAAGTTCGTTATCGGGTAAACAAAATACGTAGAATATTACAAGGTAAAGAACGGAACATGAGTAGTGTTGCTAAAGTTGGTTTGCCTAGTAAAGAACAGAAAGGTAGACCTAGAGGCGAGAACGATATGCTAGTTCTACCTAAGAACATTAGTGATGAGTTGGCTCAAGAAATCATAGAACATTCTAGCATTAGACATAAACATATGGTGCGTTTTGAGAGTGATGTTGCACATGGTGTTCATGGTAAAGCCAAGATAAAACCATTCAGACCAGATGAACGGATTGACAAAGCTATTAGAGAGCTTAGAAAATCAAGCTCTGATAGAGGTGTTGTACCCAGACGTATGCATAGAATGGCTAGCGACAGAAAGGTTTTCACTAGAAAAACTACTGTTGCAGGTGGCTCTATGATGATTGATTGTTCTGGCTCTATGGGGCTATACAAAGAGGACATCAGAGAAATTGTTGAACTATTACCAGCATCTAATGTTGCAGGGTATGTAGGCTACAACAGAAAGATTAATGGTTATGATGGACAAATACAAATCATAGCTCAGAATGGTAGGATAAGCAATGATGCTCTAGAGAGCTTAAGTAATCATGGTGCTAACTCTGTTGACCTAGATGGTCTACGTTGGTTAGCAGAACAACCAGAGCCTAGAATATGGGTGTCCGACCAAATGGTCTTTGGTGTAGATGAGGACACAGGTAGAAACGATTACCTTGATAATGAGAAACGAGATGAGATTGCTCGTTTTATGCGTAAGAATAATATTATTCCTATAGAACATAGGGAAACAGTATTGAAGGTAGCTAAACAGCTATCTCTTAAGTAATAGGTAACTCTCTTACCTATTGCCGTACTAATAAATTAGGTGGTTAGACTTCGGTTTAGCCACCTTTTTTTTTATTTCACTACGCATATGCGTACACATATATTTATATATCCTTGCAACTACATCACAACCATGTTATGCTTTACCTATGAGTAATAATACAAACAAAACAGGAAAGCCAGATGTCCAATTCTTATTGAATGAGGCAACTGCAAAAATAAAAGCAGGGAATGTCCAATGGTTTGAGAGACTACCAAAAGACGCAGTTCCTTTTATAGAAACACTATCGGACAGGGTAGAAAATCAAGGCGTAAAAGCTAACGCTAGGGTTGTATGTGAGATATTAGAAAGAGAATTTAACTTTGAAGTATCACGTTCACGTGTCCGTATATGGTTAGCAAACATGGAGAAACGCCATGAAGAAAAAAATATCTAACGATAAAGAACTATTAGAGCTTATAGCAGAAGCTGAAAGCTCTAAGATTAAAGACCTCAAAGATACTAACACCAGACTATTAAAGCAAATAGACAAATTAAAAGACAAGAAAGCTGATATGGTTGAGGCAGTCTTTCAAGGTGCTAGAGATGGTATGAGGACTTTACAGTTCCCCGATATAAATAAACCAACAACAAAAAAATCCACAAAAAAAGATGAGCAAATCTGTGTTCCCTTGATATCAGATATTCAACTCGCAAAGAGAACCCCAGACTACGACACTAATGTAGCTGAGAAAAGAGTTAAACTCTACGCAGAAAAGATAGTTAAGTTAGCAGAAATACAAAGAGCTAACGCAACTGTAAATAAATGTGTGGTGCTTGCACTAGGAGACATTGTTGAAGGAGAGCTTATATTTCCAGGACAGTCACATTTAATTGACAGTTCTTTATATAGACAGGTAACTGTAGATGGTCCTAGAATCATGCACACTTTCTTTTCTATACTGTTAGAGAACTTTAAAGAAGTAGAAGTATACTGGGTTATAGGTAATCACGGGGCTTTGGGTGGTCGTTCACGCAGAGATTATAACCCTGAGACAAACGCTGATAGAATGTTAGGTAAAATATTAGACACAATGTTCGCGGGAGAGAAACGCATTAAGTTTCACATCCCCGAAGGCGTTGACAATCATTGGTACACAGTAGCAAATCTAGGAGAAAAAGCTAAGTTCTTTTGTTTCCATGGAGATAACATACGTGGCTCAATGGGTGTACCTTTTTACGGATACAATAAAAAAATACTAGGTTGGAAAGCTCTTGCAGCAAATGGCTTGATGGAAGACTTTACACACGCAGTAGCAGGACATTACCACACACCAACATCACTATATATTAATGACGTACGTGTATGGGTTAATGGTTCTACTGAAAGCTACAACAGTTATGCACAAGAACAGTTAGCTAGCATGGGTAGACCATGTCAGTTTACGTTGTTTGTCAAACCTGATAAAGGAGTTACTGCAGAGTATCTAGTACAACTAGAGGAGTAAATATGTCACACATTTGTATGTATTGCGGGAAAGCATTGTTTGTTAAGCTAGCAGAGTTAGTTTGTCTTAACAGCTTATGCCAACTCTTTCGCAAAGCACAATTTAAACTGACAGATATACCATTAAAACAAGACAACGTATAACATATACAAACGATTAGAAAGGAGTGTTCATGGATAAAGAAACACAGAAAAAGTTAACGAAAAATTTCCCAAAGGAAGTCGTTAAGAAAGCCCCTAAGGGGAAGTACGGGGATTATGTCCCCCATCACTTATACACACAAAGATTAGTTGATGTAATTCCTGGTGGGTATGACTACACATATGAGGTAGTTAGAGGTGCTGACAATAGTATTATAGGTGCAAAGTGCAAACTGTACATTAAATCAACAGACCAAACTATAGAAGAAGTTGGAGATGTTGATGTCAATGCAGTAAACAGAAACATAACAGAGAGTGAGCTACTTAAGTTAGCTGTGTCTGATGGCATTAAAAGATGTTGTATGAGACTCGGAATCGGACTGGAGTTATGGACAGGTGGTGTATCTGAAGAACATCACTATGCAGAAAACGTAGAAGTAAAGCCAACGACTAATCGGGAGACTAAAAAAGCAGAGGTTGTGAACACTCCTTCCTCTGCTCCGTCTCCTAAAGTTGATGCACCAGTAGAGACAATTACAATAGTAACTAAAGGAACTATAGAGCCTAAGTGCTTATCTTGTAATAGTGAGCTATGGGATAACAGATTAGATAAAGCTAACGGAAAGATTAAAGCTACGTATCCTGATTGGAAGTGTAAGAACCAAGAGTGTGACAATGGTAATCCTAGAATATATTACATTGATTCATTTGCTAACGATAAGAAAGCACCTGAAGAATGGTTTATGCCTGAGATGCCTAAAGCAAAAGACCTAGATGATATCGAAGAGGGCGTAGCTCCCTTTTAATTAAAAAATAGCAGAAGCCGAGGTAGAAAGGATAACACCCTCGGCTTTGCTGTTTAAATTACTTACTTGGTTTTACTGCTTTTGGACCAACTTGTTTCTTAGCGAACTCTTTCACAACAACCAAAGCTGCTGCTCCACCTGATAAGGCGGCGAGTTGTACTGCATTAGCGTCAACACCAACAAGTGGTGCTACTGTTAATGCTGATATAAACGCTTCAACAAAAGTCCATACAGTTTTACTAAGAACGTCTTTGTATTCTTGGCTCATTGTATACTCCCATGCTTCATTCCATGGCGTCCACACTACGTCCGTCTTGAACGTACCATCAGAATTACGACTTCTTTTTAACTTTTCAAACATTATATTATGTTCCTCTTATCTAGCTTAGCGTTAAGAATTTGTATCTCTCCACTAATCTCTTGTAATTTATCCTGAACATCTGTAGGTTTTTCTGCGTTAAGTAGGTTGTCTATAGTGGTATATTCAATAGAAACTTTCTTGCCTTGTAACAATTGATTAGCAACTTTCGCATACATTTTCTTGTACGCTACTGCACTCGAACCGATAAACCCATCTTTAGAGATGTCTAAGTCTTGTTGTGTTTCTCCAACTATCAAACATCCAGATGTATGCTCGTCACTATTACCCGTATGAATCAAAATAAAAGTAAAGTTAGGAACATCTTGTATATGTAACATACCATAATGTGCGTTCTTGTATCTCTCTGTGTACTTAGCGTGGAATCCACCAGTCTTTCTAAACTCTATATCGTATGTACCTTCAGGGATACAGGTCTCATGCATAACTTTAACTGCTTGATACTGGTCTTCTAGTGTATAACATTCAAAGATACCATCAATAAATAACATTCCATTGGTCGCATCTTTTCCAAATTGGTGTCTCACAACTTGCAATTTCATTATTAATCCTTTCTGAAACTAATAGTTAACAGCCATATAGCTAGTGTAATAACAGTAGCTAGCCCAGTTACTTGCTGTGCTGTACCCGTAAGGGTAAGCGTTGCAATAACTAAACCTACTAATGTCCAGCTAAGGTTGAGAGTTTCTTTAATTGCTGCAACAATCCAAGAACCTATCTTCTTTATCATTAACTTCTCCTAAACATAAATGCTGCCATACTAGCTATTCTAGTCAAAATAACTGGCACTACAACCTCTTGAGCTTTTTCTCGTTGGTCTTGAGTCATATCATCACCGATACTAGATAGTGTGACATCTTCAAAATCTAAATCTATAAATGTTTCTATTGGATTTTCAATAAAGGATTCATACTGTACCTCTGTGACAACATCAGCAAGTGTGTAATCTTCTACATCTGTATTTTCTACAGCACGTTCTACGTATTCTTCTACAGCTTCTGCTATTACTTCATCATCTTTAACAGACTCAGCAATAATAGCTACATCTTCTGCTTCTACTTGTAATACTTCAGCAACAACTTCTACCTGTTCTTCAGTAAGCTCTGCAACATCTGCTATAGCTTCCTCAACAACAGCCTGTACAACTTCTTGTATTTCTTCAGTAGCTTGGTCTAAGTTCTGTACACCAATGTCATTAACTTCTTCTAAGACTTCTGATGCTTCTTCATTGGTAAGGTCTTGTACATACTCTTGTATTGCTTCTTCTTTTGCTTCTTCATACTCTACTAACTCCTCTTCTGTAAACTCTTCTATCTCTTCTTCAGTAGCTATCTCTAACTCAATAACAATAACTTCTTCTATCTCTGCAACTTCGACAGCAACTTCTTCTTCTGTAAGCTCTAGGGGTTCTTCATCTTCCACTCTCGGTAATGTTGTGGTTGGCGTATCTTCAATAACAACTTCCTGTATCGGCTCATCCAGAACTTCCTTGACATCCTCTTTAACTTCTTCATCTATGATTTCCTCTTCTATTTCATCTTGTATTGGTATTTCCACCACGATTTCTGGTGCAATATCTTCCAAATCAAATTCAATAATCTCGAACTCAATAGGGAGTTCTTCAAACTCCACAACTTCATCTTCAGATACTTCCTCTTTAGGTGGGTCGAGTACAACAACATCATCCTTAGGAATGATGACATCCACATCTTCTTTAATCTCTTCAACAATTACCTCTTCTTCTGTAACAATTACCTCTTCTTCTATGATATCATCTTCAAAAACTTCTACCTCTTCTATTATTATGAAGCAATCGCCTCGCTCTATCTGTGCATTAGTCATAAAGCAACCAAACTCTGACTCATTATCTATACGCTCTTGGTCACGTTCTATAGTTCCATCATTAACATCAGCCTGTGTATAAGTTTTATCTACACCTTCTACCACTATATCTACAATAATTTCCTCAGGTGTGGGTGGTGGTGGAGGTGGAGGAGGTGGAGGAGGTGGAGGCAAAGTAGTAGTAGTTGTAGTAGTGCTAGTTGTAGTAGTAGATGTAGTAGTAGTTGTAGTAGGGATAGTACTTTCATCTATATACTGCCAGTACAGTGTATCTAATACAGATATGTCAGTTAATGTAACTTCAAACTTTGTAATGAATTTATCTGTGTTAGCTTCATCATTGTTGTAATCGGTAAATGATTTGTAGAAATCATCATACATATCATTGCCATCTTCTCCCCATGATTGCGCTGCTTTTTGTATAGTTTCATCTGTGTCATCAGAGTAGTAGTACTTAACATCATAAGTATTATTTACTGCACCAACTAGAAATCCTATTTCATATACATCTTCTGCAAATTCAAATAGATAAGTACCACTTTCTAAAGCTAGTGAACAACCTGTAGTTCCA
>Ga0181401_1000469_pt1 | contig 16942 bp, 17 predicted proteins | sample 24SPOviralmetaG_FD_130130 | JGI IMG/M metagenome (GOLD analysis project Ga0181401, IMG submission 130130) | Marine viral communities from the oligotrophic San Pedro Time Series (SPOT) site, San Pedro Channel, CA, USA - 24 SPOT_SRF_2011-07-20 | ecosystem: Environmental > Aquatic > Marine > Strait...
AGTTGGTTCTGGAAAGCGTAATATGTCTGTATTCACTATTGATCCTTAACTATATCTGGAAAAATAGTTGTAATACTATCTTCGTAATTATCAAAAATCTTAAATGCCCAAGCAAATTTTTCTTTTGACCAATTAGCTCCTATAAAAGAAGACTTGATTATATCTCTGTATTCATAAGTTTTAGTTCCGTATATATAAATAAAGTCTTCTTTTACAGTATAAACTAGATCACGTTCATTATGTTTAAGCTTCGGTGATTTAACTTCAAGCGGGTCTTCTTTATTAATATTTACCTTGATTATAGTATCTAGAAGTTCTACTATACCCAAAATCTTATCTAAGCGACTCTCTATAACATCAAGTCTTTTTTCAATCGTGTTTTCCATTTATTATTTAATTATTAATTTCTTTATACGGTTTCTTTAATATTTTTATGAGATTTATACATTAATCTTGAATAAATTTTAAAATTATTCTTAAGAAGTTTTTCTATAGAATCCTTAACACTTTCATCCGATATCCAAAATTCCATTCTATACATAACGCTATTATATTTTGTACAATCTACGACTCTTATTCCTTGTATATATTTATAATCTGCATTAGATTCTGATATTAATTCAACAAGACTGTTTATCCAATTTTCTTGAAACCTATTGAAATCCCTATTATTCTTAATAGAAAATTCAAAACCATCGCAATTATTTGGATCTTCCCAACATGGCATAGTATTTGTTCTAAAAAAAGAATAAGAACATGGTGTAGCATTATTTCTCTTCATTTTTTTAACATTAATTCCATCTGAAAATATATCATATGTAGCAGGTATATTATTAATTGTTTGCCAAAATGTAACGATGTCGGAGATGTCCATTAATTTTTCCATATTTTTATTATAACACGAGCCTAAATCTTTATAATGTAAATATAATCTCCAAGTGTCATCTAATGGTACGGTTTCCATGGTGTTTTTATATAATTTATTTTTTTAAGTTATAATTTAAGATAAAAAATTATTTTTTGTTATTGTAAATGAGTAAACTTAGTGGCAAAAATAATATTAATCCAGAAATTTGGGGTCCTCATTTTTGGAGAGTATTTCACTTAACAGCGTTTGGTTATCCAGAATCTCCTAATAAGGTAGACAAGGAAGCTTATGAGAAATTTTATGACAATTTTGTTAAAATTTTACCATGTGATGCTTGTTCTAAAGATTCTCAGGCTGAAATGCTTAAAACAGATTGGGACTATGTTCTTACATCAAGAGAACGACTAATTAAGTGGACTTATAGATTTCATGACGTTGTAAATAAAAAATTAAATAAAGAGTCTCCAATGATGACAGACTTTTTAAATAACTATATAATCGAATCTAAAAAGAAAACTTGTTCAAACGTAGTTCATAATATAATAATATTTATATTAATTGTATTTATAGGATATTTATCTATTATGCGCTGCACATAAGACATTCTTTATTGTCCCTTTCTTTTGAGTATTCTGTAGAAAAATTCTGATTCTCTAAAACAGATTTTGTTCTGATGTAATAAGACCCTGTTTTAAGCCCGTTTTCCCACCCATACATATGAATAGAATGAATAACACGAGGTTGTGGAGGGTTTACGAATAGATTTAGACTTTGACTTTGACAAATGTAAGGGCCGCGGTCGATAGCCATATTAATAATACATTTTTGAGAAAGTTCCCATGATGTTTTATATATATTTTTAAGTTCTTTTGGTATATTCACGTTTTGTACAGAACCTTTATTAAGCATAATTTGTTCAATTAATTCAGGTGTGAATAAATTACGCTCTCTTAGTTCGTTAATAAGATGTTGATTAACTATCACATAATTACCCGATAGCACAGCCCGCGTGTATAAATTAGAAGTGTATGGTTCAAAAGATTCATTATTACCCATAATCTGAGCAGTAGAAGCAGTCGGCATTGGAGCAACTAACAGACTGTTTCTAAGCCCAGTTTTAATTATCTCATCCTTTAGATATCGCCAATTTTCTTCAGAGTACATTTTAGGTTTAACTTTCCAAAGATCAAATTGCAGTAGCCCTTGAGATGTAGGAGACCCATCGAACGTTTCATAAGTACCATCTTTTTTAGCCATTTTATTGGACATTAAAAGAGAATTATAATATATACACTCAAATATGCCTCTATTAAGATCTCTAGCTTCTTGAGAGTCATACGCCATCTTTAGAATCATAAAAACATCTGCAAGACCTTGTACGCCAATTCCAATCGGTCGATGTTTCATATTAGATGTTCTAGACTCGGGCGTAGGATAATCATTGATGTCGATTATATTATTGAGATTATGAACTAGTTCTTGAGTTTTTTCTCCAAGAAGATCAAAATTGAACTTTCCGTCTGAAATATAACTTGGAAGACATAGACTAGCTAGATTACATACTGCAGTTTCTTTTGAATCAGAATATTCAACAATTTCTGTACATAAATTACTGCTTTTAATAATACCATAATGTTTCTGATTAGATTTATTATTTACAGAATCTTTGTATAGTATATATGGAAGTCCTGTTTCAATCTGTGTGTTAATAATTTTTTCCCATAGAGTTTTAGCTCTTACGGTTACTCTTTCTTTATTAGATTCTTCGTACTGTTTATAAAGTTGATCAAATTTTTCCGAATGCGTATCTGTTAATCCAGGACATTCATTTGGACAAAATAGAGACCACATTTCGTCGTTTTTAACACGCTTCATAAAAAGATCAGGAATCCAAAGAGCATAAAATAGATCTCGGGCTCTCATTTCTTCTGCTCCGTTGTTCTTCTTTGCATCTAAAAAATCATAGATGTCAGCATGCCAAGGTTCAATATATACAGCAAAAGATCCGTTTCTCTTTCCACTTTGATTAATATGACGAGAGATGTCATTATATACTTTAAGAAGAGGCATGATTCCGTTGCTTTTACCACCTGTCTTATTTATATGAGAATCTTTAGCTCGAACATTACTAATGTGAACACCTATACCTCCTGCCCATTTTGAAATTTGAGCCATATCAGAAGCGGTCTTATAGAGACCTTCTACAGAATCTTCAGTACCTAGTAAAAAACAAGAACTAAGTTGTTGGTAACATGTACCGGAATTAAAAAGAGTAGGTGTAGCATGTGTATAAAATTTATTAGACATCGAATCATATACCTTTTTGACCATATCGGTGTTTTCCCCGTGAATAGCAATTGCAACGCGCATGAAAATATCCTGAGGTCTTTCAATTATCTTTTCTGTATTTCTTAGAAGATAAGACTTTTCAAGTGATTTAAATCCAAAATATGAAAGTTGATAGTCGCGTTCGTAGTCTATAGTCTCGTTAACAAAATCTTTAATTTTATCCAATATAGAAATAAAATCATCACTAATGATGCCGTTATCATTCAAGGTTTTCATAGATTCTACAAAATTTCCTCCGGTATTTTTATGATGATTGTTAATAGATATTCTACTAGCCAGAATAAGATAATCTGGATTTTTTTTAAAAAGAGTAGCAGAAAAACTCGCAGAGAAATTATCAAGTTCAACTGTAGTTATATTATCATAGATTAAACTACATACATTCTGCGCTATAAAAACAGGGTCTGTATCAATTTTTTTGCCCCATTTTTCTGAGAAATTAGAAAGTTCTTTGATTTTATCAGTTATTAAATCAAATCTTACATCTTCTTCTTTACCGCTGCGAGTTATAACTTTCATTTTATAATATATAATAAATTATTTCTTAAAATAAATTTATTATTCATTATTGATTTTAAATAAGTTATTAAAATTCTGTATTTTATTTACTATTTGCTAAATAAGTATTAAAACGATCGTAATCATAATCTATACCATACATTGGCAAAAGAACCTCGCCCGCTTTTGTTAAATAATGTGGTCTTTTAAATACGACGTCTCTAATTGAATATTTTTTTTTCTCTGAGTCTCGGTGCATAATAAAATATAAACCTAATGTTATGGCTATTAAAGCAAAAACTATGAGATACAATACAACACTATTATTTTTCATTTTTTATAATAAGTAAATATTTTATTTATTTGAGATATTGTTTTAAAGTTGGAACCTTAAGTTTCCATTCTTGATTTAATTTCCAAACAGCTGGATTGCCAGAATTCCACGGAACACCGGACGGTATTAAATTTTTAACTGAATAAAACATTCCGTTATCATTTTTATCGTCGGTAAGTCGTTCAACAAATTGTTTACCTTCTTTTGACACTGCACATATTACTAAAAATAAAACTAAAATAGCACATAATATAAAAACGAGTTTAGAATTTGATTTCGACATATTTAATATTTGTAAATATTTTTTTAATTTTACAAAAATAATGTTATAATAAGAACTATAATCATAACAATTATCATATTTTTAGGCACTTTTATCCATCTGAGTAGCTGATTAATTAAGTCTTGGTTTTCATCTGGTTCGGGAGCAGGCTCTGGAGCAGGCTCTGGAGTGGGCTTTGGAGCAGGCTCTGGAGCAGGCTCTGGAGTGGGTTTTGGAGCAGGCTCTGGAGCAGGCTCTGGAGTGGGCTTTGGCGTGGATTTTGCAGCCTCTGTTATTTTTGGAGGTTTTTCAAATGTCTTTCCTTCTTTTTTATGTTCATTATAAGAAATCATTTATCTAATTATTATTTAAAATTATTTTAATTTATCAAATAATTAGATTTAATTAGAAGTAGATCTATTAGTTACAAAAGCGTGTGTCATATTACCAACATTTGCGTTGTTAAACTTAAGCTGTTCACCGTGAATTCCATCAAGAATATTGGAAGTTTTTATTTGAGATTTTAAGTTAACAATTTCAGAATCATTAACACCGATTCTGTTTAATAGAACGTTAACAATTTGATTAAGCTCTTCCTTAGTGACATATTCTTCTGCTACATTTAAAATAGGATTGGTTTTTTTTTCAGAATTGTTAGAAACATATAAATATACTCCTATTATAACCATTGTTAATATTGCTAAAGCGCCCAAAATTACTGTTACTGACATTTGATATTTAATTAATTATAAATATTTTTTTTTTCAATTATAAATTGTTCCAGTAAGCTATTCCTGTATCAGAGTATATAATATTTCCATTTTTAACTTTGGAAATAATACTGTTAACAGATATGTTATAAAAGTAAGAAATCAGGCTTAGATATTCTATCCAAATAGCAGGTTCTTGAATATATTTATATGTTATCTTGTTTTCAATAAATTTAATATAATTATTAATTCTTTCCTCTGTTTTTTCTTTTAAAATTGAAGACAGCAGCACCCAGGGCGGACTATGTGGTATATTTCCAAGTTCCATTAATTTTGTAAATATATCAACATTTACATTAACTTTAAGGATATAAATATTCCTTAACATGTCAGCAGCTGCTTCTTTAACTTTATTCCAAATAATATAACGAATATCTTCAGGAAGCTTATCACATGCTTTAATAACAAGAAATTGTTTGATATTCATTATATTATACAAACTATTATAATTTATTTATCTAAATAGATTACTTTTTTGTAAAATTTTAGTCTTGATCATTAATTACGGATCTGGGAGATCTATCTATTTTTTGAAAAACCCAGTTTAAAGGAAATTTAATCGTTTCGTATAAATAATTTATATTTTCAATTAAATTTATAATTTTATCAAGTTTATTATTGATTTCATACAAAAGTGCTTTTTCGGACTTATTAATTTCTTCCATATTATTGTAATATATATATTTTCTTTAAGTCGTATAACATTTTCTACATACTGGGATATACATATCACTCGAACCTATTTCAACCAAATTAGAAGAACTAATTATTCTTTTAGTAAAACTTGCGGTTGTTCCGTCCTTACAACCCATGCAAATAGCTTTAAGTTTTTCTACATTATCGCACATAGGTATAAGTTCCATGATTTCTCCAAAAGGTTTCATTCTATAATCACCATCTAATCCACAGATGTAGATGTCTTTTCCAACAGAACAAGCATTATTACAGAATGTAACAAGATTTTTAAAGAACTGTCCTTCATTTATACAAATTACTTGAGAATCATTGTATTCATTGAAATTTTCTACATCTAGTATATCTTCATTGCATGATTTACATTCTATAGACACGTTATCATGAGTTGTTATAAATTCACAAGAAGAATAACGTGTATCTCCGGAAAAATTAATTAATAGAACTTTTTTAGATATAAGTTTACAATTTTTTGCAACATTAATTAATTTTGAAGTTTTACCAGAAAACATACATCCCATAATTAGATTAATAGACATGACTTATACCTAAGTATAATTTTTTCTTCTATATTTGTTTATTCAGCAATAATTTGTAAACAAAAAAGCTCATATAATTTGTTATAAATGTCGTAGACTTTTGATAGCTCAGTGTGGTTACTTATAGGCATCTTACTATGCAGCGTTTCTACAAAGTATTGTTGACCTTTATTTCTTAACCAATTTAAATCAGTTGTGTATATAAAATATTCTTGATCCCACGTTAAGGAATGTCCGCATGAAACGCATATTTCATAAAGATCTACATCAAAAGTTTTTGTATTAACTATTTCATTAATTATAAGATTGATGTCATTTATAAGTTTTAAATTAATATGATCAATGACTTTGACGTTAGACATTGCATTGCAAATATTATCAATGTCCATTTTCAAATTGAATATATTAATTTAAATTAACTATTATTTTTTTCTGTAAAATTAGCTATGATGCGAAACTACTTCAATTTCATCAGGAGGTAAGTAAGAAGACGAACGATTGTATACCTTAATGGCGTAGTCAGTCTTGCAGTTATCAGGAACCGCCTGGTTAGCATTCTTAAACTTAGTCTTGTAAGCAACTACATCCGAACCTCTGAGGGGTAGAGCCTCCTGTTGAAGACGTTCATATTCTTTAAGAGCATATTCAAATAGTTCATCCGATGGACGACGATCTTCCCGCGACATACCCATCTGTAGCGAAACATATCTGTAATATGTAGCAAACTGCTTCGCAATTGAACCATGCTCCGCCGCCTTTTCATCACAGTTGTAAAACTTCTTAAGACTCTGAATGAACGAAGTAACTAGACCAATACCACCCGCAGTGAATAAAACAGCATCCTTTGCATCTGTCGAATCGATACTACCCGCAACTAAACTTGCAGCCGAAGCAACACTGGTAGCAACAATAGAGTAAAGAGTTAATTTATTCGAAACTCCTCTCCAATACGCAGACGAATTACCATGCATAAATCTTAAACCCGACGCCTTCTCACCCCACTCAGTAATAATGTCTTCATACTCGTTATTCCATGAATCAGCATTAACCTTCTTTTTAAGACCCGCCATCTTAACTTCCGAAAGAGCTAGATCAGACTCGCTATTACCCGCCATCAATATATTATTAAATAATTATTATTTTTTTAAAGTAAATTCAACGAACGCAAAATTTCTTTCTTATCATCTGGAATATAAAGTTTACCATTAATGTATTTAACCTTTACCCAAGGAACCCTTGCTTGACGCTTTTCTGATTCAGTAATATTCCTTCCTAGTTCATCCCATTTGTCCCAATGCCAGCGATGATCAAATGTACGAAGCTTCTTAGAAGGAGAGGAAGGTTCAGAATGTCTCTTTAGTTTCTCGCGATAAATGTCATTTTCTTCTTCTGATGGAAGAAAATCTTCGATAGAATTTCCTGTAAAAGCCAATGCCATTTTATAATAAATAGGAAGTATCTTTAAATAAATGTTAAATTTCCATCGATTCAAAATTCTCAAGTATTTCTGATATATTTCTTTTTTTTCCTCTAATACATAATGTATCTAACCATTTAAGATCTTTATTACATATTTCGCATAAATGATCAGATGACATTCTTAAATTACAACAAAAGGAACACAAATTAGCATTTGTTATTCCTTCGTTTGCAGCTATCTTCCAATTGTTTATTATAGGTATTATTTTGTCACAAACTCTTTTTTCTATAGTATTTATGAATGTACAAATAGGTTCAGTTGTAATATCTTTGTTTTGCCATTCGACTATGACAGCCCTTTGATAATCTTTTCTTATAGAACTATACCAATAATTTCCGTTGTTTATTTTTTTGACCTGTATGTCTTGATAGATACAAATGTTATTTTCATTTTCTTGAAATTCGACATGATCTAGTAAATAAGGAGAAGACGTCATTAATTAAAATAATAATTCATTATATTTTTAAACCGACAACATTAATTTGCAGGATTATCTAAATCTATACCAAATGCATATTGAAATTGTTGTTTAGTACTAACACTGTTATAAGTTGTAACTGGTCCGCCTAAAAATGGATTAGTATAAGGTTGAATAATTGCATGTCCCGGACTGCCAAATGTACCAAGACTATTATAACCATGGTCAGATCTTTCTGCATATATAACATAATTTACACACATACCAGTAGGAGGATTATTATGACAATTTATCTGTAAAATAGAATTTTCATTTGGATAAACACCTACTTTAATTATAGTTCCAAATACCTGTGTAAAATCTGGTTGATAATTTAAAGTGTCACTCTGTACAGGATCTCTGATTCCTGCATTAGTAACATGAACTGTTACATTCTTAAATAACGATTGAAAGGTACCCTCTATGTGAGTATTTGGCATCGTATGCGGTACTATTACATTACAATCTGCGGCAGGAGAAGTTGCAGTATCTAAAGATAAAGTGCATGTTGTTTGATTAAGTAATTCTAGTTGTCCGCGGTATATTATTAATCCCTGCGGACTCTCTACGCATGTTGGATGAAAGTATTCTTGATTATCATAACCCAATTCTGGAGGCATAGAAGCAGTATATAACTTGGCAGTTGCTGCAAAACCAACCGCAGTGACAAAATTAGCATTTACACTGTTTGCGCGAATACCAGTTCCAGTAAGAGGATTAACGGAATATGTTCCAATGTATCCATTGTGATCAGCATTACAGATATTAGTAGGTCCTGTAGAACCACTAGTAAAATTAGAAGCCGAAATACAAGTTATACAACCCTTGGCGCCTAAATTTATAGAAGACTGTGCTGTAGCATGCCCCATTTCTATTACAACGTTTTTTGTATTCGAGGTATTTCCTATTTCTAAAGTAGAATTAGCATTACCCGAAGCAATGTATCTACATAAAACATTGTCGCCGAAAATAGTTTGAACATCTAATATAGTACCCGTTATATTAGGGTTTACACTGGAATTTAAATTAATCGAGTCGACATTAGACGTATATCTTTGTGTTCCTGTTCCTATTCTAACAATTTGTTTTCTATTATCACCCAAAGTTAAGTAAGCACCATCCAATGCCATTGAAGTGTAATGTCCGGTATATTTATTAGGGTCATAACGAATTATATGTGATTCTACCTGAGGACTGTTATAAACACTTGGATCATTATATAACTCACCTGTTTTTCTTATACCAAACTTTCTATTTCCACTCGTATTTTGTTTAAAGGAAGTAATGTAGTAACCGTCATTTGCTTTTAATTGAGTATTATTATTTAACCATAAGAAATTTTGAAAAGTATCGACCGTAGACTTATTTCTAAGACAAAAATGAACCTCGCTGTAGTCCAAGTTGTCGTTTGTTATAATTTCATTTTCAACAACATTTACCATATTCTTAGCAGGAAAATTACCACCTTGAGTAAAATTTGTACCAAAAGCTTTAAGATATAAAGGACAACCGGCACTGTCGTTTGAATACTCGGTAGATATCCATGCACCTCGGTTGTCGCCGCCATTATGAGTTTTTTCTGCAACAAGAGTTAAATTGTATGTATTATTACCGGTAGTTGGCCAAGTGAGAGAACCAGAAGTCGTACCTAATACAGATACAGATTCTCTACATTTAATACTTCCATCTCCATCTATTTGACATTTAGTGTCTGGTTCCCCTGGGTCGTAACCAGATCCTCCGCTTATAACAGTTATATTTGTTACAGCTCCGCCTGATACTGTAGCTGTTGCCGTAGCTCCGTTTCCAGAACCAGAAATAGTAACAGTAGGATTAGAGGTATAACCTGAACCTTGAAATATAACAACTATTTTTTCTACAATTCCTACATAAGAAACATATGCTATTGCCACTGCATTTGCTCCACCACCTCCCGAAATACTTACCGTTGTAGATTGTGAAGTTGTTAATCCAGAGTATTTAACAAATGTATAACCACTTGAATTTACTGTATCAACCCCTGTTTCAAAATCATACTTATATGGGGCTACTGCATTTGTACTTCTACTTCTTACATGCATAATAGTACCGTTGTAATTAAATTGAGGATTACCTCCTTGATAAGTATTATATATTGTAAACTGATCTACCAATTCATTGGCTCTAAATGTAGTTATACCACCTACGTCAACATTCATATGAGAATAATTATAACCTCTTTCTTTGTTTACAAGATTGATAAGATTTGGTATACTCGCTCCTGCGACATAATTAGTGTAGTCTTGATTTTGAAAATCACTTGAAATTTGTAGATAATCAGCTCCGAGTAGTGTACTTGATGTATGAGTATGTGCTATTTTAACTACGCCTACGTTGTCATTATTAATACCATTTGTTACAGCAAAATTATTTTCGAAATAAGCAAGACCTCTTGCCATATCTATTACTTTGTGAGAAGTAAAAGGTCCTCCGGTGCTCTGAGAAATACCACTTAAAGTTAAGGCAGGTAATGTTCCAAAAGAGTCATAAAAACTAAGTTGAGTATGACCATCTGGATTAATGAAATTTTGATGTATTGCAAAGGCCTGTCCACTTCCAGCATCATAACGATAAGTAGTCATACCACCAGGTGTTAAGTCTGTTCTATCAGCATTGAAATCAGGGCCTATAGAAACTGCCTTTGTGGTTTTGATTATTCCATTTTGTCCGTCTGCTATTATATTAGGAACACCTGAATAATTCTTAAATACCATATAACCAGATGTATTTCCTTGGGAAAATGAACTAGTGTCTATATTTACACCAGTATTTGGTAAATTTAATACTTCATTTGGATGAGTTGTAATAAGTATAAGTTCCTTAACATTCATATTTGCTCTATTAGTTTGAAGGTCTGCTATACTCAATGTAATTTTACCTCCAAGATACCAATCTATACCACCTGCTAAACTATTACTTAGATCAGAATATAAACTACTACAATTTATTACCTCCATATCATAAAAATCTACTCCACTTACTGGAGCGCCATTAAAATCGGTAGTTGGTGTATAATTACTTCTTATTGAAAGTTCACTAGTAAATTTTTTATTGGATAAAATACGATCCCATCTTTTTTCTTCTATATAAACTCCTGGAATTTTAGTTTTATGTTTTATTTGTCCAGACCATTCGCCTGGTCCTTGAAAGTAAGGATCGTCGATATAAGGATTATCAGAACTAGGAGGTTCGTGAACATCTCTCCATGAAGTTTGTGCCCAGTTGTAAGCTCCCTTTGCTATAGGTATTCTACTAGAAGAACCAATGTCAAATGATGCTGTAGTATTAGACTGTGTATAAGCCGCACTAATGTCAAGAAGAGAATCTTGAAGAGGATTTAAGGCCATATACGTATCAAAATCGTGTCCCACATTAATAGCATTTTGAATTTCACTAGGAGTTCCTCCAAAAAAAGACCATATATTTTCTAATCCTATAGTTGTGTTTGTTAGACATTCGGAATGTAAAGCCATACCTTGTAATGTAAAAGCACCTGGTTCATTTACATTTGAAACGGTTCTTTGATGAAGTACATGATTATCTGTTAATTTAACTTTACCTGTATTTGTACTATTCCAATCTTGCGTATCGACGTAAAAATAAGGAATAGATCTATTAATCCCGTTTGATTCCGCTCCTATAACAAAGGGTACATCACTTGTAAAAGGAATAGGATTTTGATTTATATCATAGTGAACAGAAATCTGAACACGGTCATTCTTTAATATTTCCCTGTCTGGACTAATACCTGGTGATAATTTTACTGCAAAATTATTTACTCCTAAAAATTTATCATTTCCATCGTTAACTTGAACAGAGCCGGCGTCGGCGTGAGATGGGGTAGCTAGGCCACCACCACCTGTACTTCTATCTTCTAATTCTAAAGCTCTTATTCTATCATGAAGAGCTGATAAAAGTTTTTTAAGCTCTGCTATCTCTCTTGTATTAAATGATATCGTTTCATTATGCGCACCCGAAGTAGTTGTTAGATTCGCGATCAAGGAACTATGTTTAGAATCGTTACAAGAGTTCTGATTTTTTAATATTTCAGTTCTTTTTTCAAGACTTTGTATAACTGAAATTATTTGATCCATGAGTCTTATTAATCTTAATATAAATAATATATTTTTTTAAGTATTTTATTGAAACTCACTATTCATTATATATTTAATTAAAATTAACCGCAGTGATATGTACAACCAACAAAACGTGCTATATAAACAGAATGTCCATTATTTAACAGTTCAGTGTACACTTCGTGTGTAATTTGTTCTCCATTATCATTTAAAAATCTAGTTGGATAATCATAATCAAATACAATATTCCCATCTGAATCCAATTCGTCGTCTAATATTACATCTCCATTTTCATCATATATTATTTCATATTCCTCGTTTTCTATATATTCTACTTTTTCTACTTTGTGTTTATCTATCACATTTCCTTCTTCATCATATATATCATACTCGTCAAATACCTGTTCTTGGATCTCTTTAGTTTCTGTGTACTTTTCCTGTGTCCATCTTCCTAGGTCTTGATTGAATACGTTTCTAGTCTTTTCTTCTTCTTGTGTTACGTTTTGCCAAATCTTTTTCTTTTGAATCCACTTTTTAATACTTCTTCTTACTATTTTATTCGGTTTTAGTTCTAGGTTAAAATTACAATCACAAGTAATTTTTGCAACAGTATAATTTTTAAGTACGTCTTCGTCTTGTAGTTCTCCATAACCAGGTATTGTACTTGTTGTAACATAATCTCCATTTTGTAAATTACCATTTGTATTTACTACCCATACACTTCCTTCTCCTAGTGAATTTATAATAAATCGTCTTTCATTATTAAATTTTTTAGTACCAAGATGTTGAATATTTCCTTGATTATAAGTTCTACTCATACTTGTGTCTTCTTTGTTTGATATAATTCCAAATACTCGTTTATCTTTTTTAATATTTGAAAGAATGCATGTAGGTAATGCTTCGTTTACATTTGTTTTTGTAGACGCATCTATATTTACATATTTTCCAGACGAAGACACTATAAGACCTATTTCTTCTTGTAAGTTTATATTCATTATAACCCTGTGTTGACCTGTAAAATTTAAATTTGTGGTTGCATCGCGGTTTTGTAAATAAACCCCTTCATAGTATTCTCCTGAAGATCGTGTAGCAGTTGTAACTATGAATAAATCACCTCTATCTTCGCCGTTATGACCTTCTATTCCCCACCCGGATTGTAGATTACTAGTTCTTATAGTCCACCAATCATAACCACTCGGAGAAGCAAAAGTTGCATGTAAATAGGTACCATTATCTACATAATAATCACCTCTTATCTGAAGATAACCATATATCTCAAATTTTCTATCCCAAAATAGTTTGGCATAGTCAGTATTACTATTTCTGAAATGAATGGATCTGCTACTACCGTTAGCATTTATATATGTATTGCCAGCCGACGACTGTAAAAACCCATATCCATTGCTGTTTCTACTATTAATGTGTCCAAATGCCGCAAAACCACTGATGTTCGAGTAACCCACATATGCTCTACCAATAATCGCATAAACATCTGTGTTGTTTGCAATTTTAATAGGATTTTGTGAATAATCAGTTGAATATGGTATTTCAATAAGACCTTGATTGTTTATAATAAGTCTTTGTACAGGTTCGTTTTCTAAAACTCCATTTCCTAAGCGAGTACTAAATTCTAATTTACCGCCGGAGCCGTCTATATTGGACTGAATGCGCGCCACGGTTTTAATAACATGGGAGGAGGGAGTGGAGGAGGAGAAGAGACTATAGTCTAAAGACTTGTCAAAATTAACTATACACCCATCGGGAAGAGAATGAGATTCACTATAGTCTCCGACTGTTAATGTTTTAAAAATTGGCATAGAATGCGTAAATACTTCTTGACCAATTGAAATAATATTGGGGAGCTCAAGAAAAACCCCAGTACCAGCCGAATATGGATCATCGGTGATCCACTGGGTCCCACTCCATTTTAATAAATCTCCTGTTGAAGGATTAAGAGAGTTATTCACGTTACTTAAATCTTGTAATGAAAGAGATGCGGCTGAAACCGTACCAGATGTCCACTCTGAACCATTCCATTTTAATAAATCTCCTGTAGAAGGATTAAGAGAGTTATTCACGTTACTTAAATCTTGTAATGAAAGAGATGCGGCTGAAACCGTACCAGATGTCCACACTGAACCATTCCATATAAGCGTATCATTAACATTTATTGTTCCTAAATTTATATTCACGTTATATAATTCATCAATATTAGTATTTTGAATTTTATTAGTCACGTGTTCTGTGCTCGCGGCGTATCCTCCGGAGTTATGGTGCGGCATTGTGTCTACAAATACTTTAGTATTAGTAAAATCTGTTTTTTTATTATTAAAAGTTATATAGGAATCCTCGTCGGTAGGATCCCCTACATCGATTAAAATTCTTCCGCTCGAATCTGATTGTATATTTAACGATAAATTATTATCATTTGTAAAAGTTGATATTATTGAATTATATCCAGAGCCAGCGTAAGAGTTTTTAATATTTATCATTGAATTATTATATACGGTTGTATTACCTATTGTTATTCCGCCTTCTAAATTAAAATTACTATTTGAATCTATTGATGCAGTAAATCTATTACAGCCAGAGTCTGCATGATAACCATGTCCTATATCGTTTAATGAATATGTACTCATTATTATTAATTAAACGATATTTATTTTATTTTGAGTTTTAACTTTAAATATTTTTATCTACCCCTGTCCCACATATTCTATACTAACATAACTGAATCGTTTTGATTTGACACGACCAAGAGGCGAGAAGCCCCAGTCGTTACCTGCGCGCTGCGATTCGAAACGAATTCTTAATTTTTCTCCTGCTACTAAATATAATACGTTATATATAGCAGTATTACCAAAATCATTATTACCAGCTTGCCGGAGGTAACAAGAACTGGAGTAAGTACAACCTCTCGAAGGCTCGCGATTCTCATTTATAGTAAAATAATTTCTTATTTCTCGGCGGACGCTCTCAGTTAATTCATATTGAATATGAGCACTACATCTGTACCATCCAGTTGTCATTATAGTGAAAAAATTTCCCGAATTATATGTAACATTTCCACCAGAATTGTCAAATATTATATTATATCCAGCCGTCGCACCTACATTTATACTAGTAGAACTATCGCCGATCGCGTCGTCGGAGTTTGTTTCACAGAATAAAATCATAGGTGTATAATTTGGAGGTCCTGAAACGCCTCCTCCTCCTGAGTTATCTCCTGGTTCCCATTTATTAGTAGCAGCATTATATATTAATATTTGTCCATCAGCCGGAGTATTTGCAATATTTACATCGGTCAAATCGGTCAAAGGAATGTTAGAGTTTACCCATTCTGCACCATCATATTTTAAAAGATTTCCGGAAGATATATTTGTAATATTTACCCCGATTAGTTCATTTATAGTAACGCCGCCTCCTGAGTTATCTCCTGGTTCCCATTTATTAGTAGCAGCATTATATATTAATATTTGTCCATCAGCCGGAGTATTTGTAATATTTACCCCGATTAGTTCATTTATAGTAACGCCACTGTTTACCCATTCTGCACCATCATATTTTAAAAGATTTCCGGAAGATATATTTGTAATATTTACACCTTGTAGATTATCTATATTATTTTCTACCCATTGAGGAGCAGCGCCTGAACCGCCGCTTGTTAAAACATTGCCGTTTATACCAAACTCTTCTCCGTTTGTACCCACTCCAATTTTTCCATTTATAAGAATATCTCCGCTGATTTTCACATTGCCTAACACGTCTAATTTAGACGTTGGATTTGCTTTTCCAATACCCACATTACCACCTGTATAATTTACGTCTGTCCCGTTGTTTACCCATATTAAAGAAGGATTCGAATCAAATACAGGATTTAAATTCATAAAATCTATTCTAAAATTACTACATTTTGCATTATTACCAAAGTTTATAGAATCTACTCTAACTTTAAAATTACTTGTATCGTCTACATTTAATATTGCATCAGTTGAAAGAGTATTAAAATTTTTTTCACTTGAATTTGTTTCGGATACACTTTTAAGAAATAAAATGCCGGATAAAGGTATCCAATTAATACCGTTATCGTTAGAATAAGATAAGTAAATAGTAGGAGCCAACGAAGAAGATGTTACAACGTCTGTAGTTCTAAATAATCCAGACATAGATATTTTAAATTTACCTACTTCTAAGAACGTAAATTCTCCGTTAGAATAATTTACTGTATTTCCAAAATTTGCAAGACTATGTGGATTAGCCATATTTGTTATACCTGTAATATTTGTAATGATAGGGATTTCTTTTACATAACTTGTATATCCGTTTACACCAGACGATGCCGGAGAAGACGATGAAACAGTTGGAATCCAACTAGAACCATCCCATGAAAGAATTTCACCTATATTAACTCCAGTTGTATTAACATCAGATAATACATTAATACTGTCTGCGTTTGTAAGATATCCCACTAAAGAATGATCTGCCCAGTTGTAAGCAGCATTCCAATTTGTTATATCAGAAGCTGTGATTCCCGAAGCAGGTGATGCTGTAAATACTGGATCTGTTTCTGTGAATGA
>Ga0181401_1000470_pt1 | contig 16936 bp, 19 predicted proteins | sample 24SPOviralmetaG_FD_130130 | JGI IMG/M metagenome (GOLD analysis project Ga0181401, IMG submission 130130) | Marine viral communities from the oligotrophic San Pedro Time Series (SPOT) site, San Pedro Channel, CA, USA - 24 SPOT_SRF_2011-07-20 | ecosystem: Environmental > Aquatic > Marine > Strait...
AACCTCGTTGATTTTCTCCACAAACTTTTGCTTTTTTATCCACGCCGCGATTAATGATGTCGCCATTGAGGATACCGTCAAGATAATATTCACGGATGTGTTGTAATTTTTGAAAGGTTCGTCTTCTACATTGTTCGCAACCGTAAACCCCGAAGTGATCGTTGAGATTACGATGATCATCCACGACCATCGCTCTTCTCGTTCTCGCAAGGTGTCCAGATAAAACGATGATACGATGCGATTGTATTTCAGTTTCCAGAGACATCGGTGAAGACGGTGTTTCTTGTGCTTGCTCCAGGCATCGTCGTGGTCCATCTTTTCTCCGATTTCCTGACTACATTGCGGGCATATCTCGTGTTCGTGGTCTTCAGCGTAAACGAGTTTGTGAATCTTTTTTCGTTTAGGGTCTAATTCTTCGGTCACAGATAGCGATGAACGTGGACTCATAGACTTGAATTCATCCTTGAGATCTTTGATTTCATCTCCCAAATTCATAATAATGGAATTAATGGACTTGGATTCATTGACCGTCGGTTTTGTTGCGAGTATCTTGGAGATTGTTGTGGGTTCTTCTTGTCCAGGTCCAAGTTCTTCATCAGTTTCAAGATCTTCTTCAGAATCTGAGAGAACCGGTCCTGCTTCCACATCTATCGTTAATTCTCGTTTTGATTTAGGGTTTTCAGGAGTTTCATAGGTCCACAAATGACTGATGAAATTCATAATAAAAACATAGAATAATTATATATAATAAATGAAATCCACAAAACATATGTTCTCGTTTGCGATTTATTTGATAATCTGGATATTTGCCTTCAAATTGTTTGACATATATCTCAAAAAACAAGAGTATACTGATGAACAAATAGAAAGATTATGTATTGTAGGAATAATTGTGTGTGCTTTGATTTACAAACACTATTATACCGATCACTGAAACAGATATAAATATACTAGTTGATTGTTTAAATAATATGGAATCTCCCCAGGCAATATTGAGTTATGGAGGACACTTAAGCAACTTCAGAGAATCACACGTACTTCCTAAACCACTAATGAAACCGATACTACCTACACACGATATGGAACGTTCTGTCATACACCCTCCATATAACAAACAAACTGAGAATACTTCTTCTCATTGTGATAATTGTTGTAAAGATGCTTGTTCTATAGATTCTTGGAAATCTCTGTTTTGTTGCTGCAAATGTTTCTGTAGATAATGAATATAAAGGATACTATTCATATATGTATTATATAATGGAGGATATGGCATTCAGAGATTTTGCGGATAATTTAACTAAAATTTATGAAGAACGCATTCTGAAAAAGTTGAACAATGAAAAAGACCCGCTTTATATTCGCGAACATTATTCTGAATCGGTGAATTTTTATGGAAATACAAACATTTGGAATATGATTGAAACTCTCAATTGGTTATCGTATTCTGATATTGAGAAAAAAGAAATATTAGATAACGAGTTAGATGAATTTTTCACTTAAAGATTTCAAATGTTATCTATTCATTGAGAAATGAACAATACTGATTTTGATTGCGAAAGTTTGAATGGATGGCATTATCCAGAAGAATTTCAAAAAGATACAAATAAGTTTAATGATTGTGGTTGTGAAATATGTATGGATACAGAATCATTACAATCAGTATTGAATACTGGATTTTATGTAAGTGATAATGTATCTGAAGTATCAGACAAACGCGAACAAGAACAAGCAAAAACAGAAGAAACAGAAGAAACAGAAGAAACAGAAGAAACAGAAGAAACAGAAGATGATGATGAAGAAAGGCGTATGGATCCGTATGATTACAAGTGGTTCACTAAATCAGAGTTTTACGAGTGGTATGGTTCGCATGAAATGTGGAAGATTTCTAATCCTGCTAGAAAATACAAGGTAGATTTGATATGGGAGTGCGTGGAGCGTGGAAGAAAGATTCATCTTTCGGATGCATTGACCGAGAAAATCATCAATAAAATACTTAAAATCAGATGATTATCATACTATAAATATGGGGAATCTTTTCTCGTGTGTGAAGAAAGATGATAATAAACATCTGAGAGACAAATTAATCGTTGGACATATTGATATGAGTGCGGTGAATTTAGTTGACCAGACTTACGATATGTACTATGATATGAACAATCAACTGATAAAGACAAACAACAAGAACACGATTCGGGAACGAGAGACTCGCCTTTTGTAAGACTTTCGTAATCTAGAGTGTCTCTCGTTTGAGACTGAGTTTTTCTTCATATCCTCTTCTTTTTCGGATATATAGGAGGATATCTTTTGCTGCTTCCTCGCTCTGTGTTTCGCATTCATTTTGTCCATTTGATTCCCACTTCATCTGAAAGTAATCTCGCAAACATTCGGTGAGAAACTTGTAATTCAGAGATTCATATTGTTTGCTCTTGTGACACGATATCTTGGTGTTGAGAGAGTCAATCGTGAATTGGGGGAGGTCTCGGTTTTTCGCATTTTCGGGAACTTCTAATTTGTCTAGGATGTTTGACGAGAGTTTGTCGCGTTCTTTTCGTAAAACCTTGATTTTTTCGCCATATTCTTTCATTTTGTTGTCATATTGCACCCATTTGACGACATTGCTTTCCATCTTTGTTTGTAGTATAGCAGTTTTTTTAATATCATTTGTAATAACAAATTTTCACGTTCAGAAACAATATGATAAAAATTGACAAAATGATAAACGAAAACACGATCATTGCTCCTAGAAAATATGGATACATCTGTTCCACGACTTTCTTGACAATCGGTTGAATGATGTCTTCGGTTACAATTCGTACGTTGTCTTTGCTCTGGAGTTCTTGTTTCATTGTTTGAAGAAGTTTCTTGACAACAACCTGAAAAGACATCAAGTTTAAACGTAATCTATCTTTTATATTTATAGAACAAACTTATGGGTAATACTTGTTGTACGGTATCCCCTGTTGTTCGGGAGAGTATGGAAAGGATGAAGGAACTGAGAGATAATCCTGTTAAAAAAGATGTTAACAAATTTATCGCGAAAACCACCGATCGCGAGAACCCGTGCGCGATATGTTTGGAACCGATGAAACGTGGGGATCTAATCTTCCGCGTGAAGTGCGGACATATGTATCACGGCCATTGCCTGGTCAAATGGTCTCAGAGAAAATCCACGTGCCCTTTCTGTAATATAGATATCAAAATTTGATTTAAACGATATCTAGATAGTAGTAATAAAACCAAACAATGGGTATCAAAGGTCTCACACAACTTCTCAAACAAAAATCTCCCGAATGTATGGATCACGTCGGTCTCTACACATTCAAAGACAAAACTGTCGCAATTGACACGAGTATCTTTCTTTACAAGAGTCTGATGAATGTTCGGTCCAAAGGCGATTATCTTCGGAATGCGAAAGGAGAACCTGTCAGTCATATCATTGGTCTTTATCATAAAACAATTCAATTCTTGAGTTTGGGAATCACGCCGATTTATGTCTTTGATGGGCGACCTCCGGTTGAGAAATCTGAGTGCATCTCTGAGAGGAACGCCAAGGCACAGGCGTGCAAAGACAAGATGGAGGGCGCAAGTGATGTGGAAAAACTGGAGTTAGAGAAGGGGTCAATTCGCATCAAGAAGAATCATATTGATGATCTCAAGCGACTCTTTGACCTGATGGGCGTTTCCTACATTCAATCGGATGGTGAAGCAGAATCTTATGCCGGAGAACTTTGTCGGATGGGATATGTGGATGCAGTGGTCACTGAGGATATGGATACGCTCGTGTATGGACCCACGCTTGTCTTGCGCAATTGTATTGATCGTTCAATCAAGCGTTCCGATGTGGTCACGAGTTTCTCATATGAAACGATTCTCAAGACGCTGGATATGACTGCGGAGCAATTTACGGATATGTGTATTCTCTGCGGTTGCGATTACTGTCCGACGATTCCTAAGATCGGTACGATGCGGGCGTATCAACATATCAAGCACTTTGGAACGATTGAAAAACTCATTGAATCTGAGCGCTTTGACGTTTCCCCCGAATTTCGCGAACGGTATCCGAAGGCACGGAAATTATTCGCAATGTATCGCGATACCCTGGACCCCGAAACAATACCGATTCACAAAAGCACGTATCAGAGCGACAATCTGTATAATTATCTGGTTTCAGAGTGCAATATGAGTGAAACCAAAGTTCAAAACTCTCTTAAGAAAATTCATCGGTGAAATGGATTTACATCAGATACGTTATTCTTTGGGCGACGGGAACTTACCACGCCTGGGGGTTTTCAACGTGATCTCACCACTTTGCTATACCTTTTTCAGGAATGTAAAACTGTTTTCCTGATTTTCCTATTTTTGTAGGGTTTCCTTTTTCATCAAACCACATCTTCGTACCTTTCCTGACTTTCCCTGCAACTTTATGTGCAGCTTGCTTGGCGGCGTCAATGCTTTTTGTCTTTAAATTTTCCGAGGATCCTTCTGCACCTCCCTTATATCTCCTTCTACGAGTACGAGTTCTCCTATGTTTGCGAGTGACACTTTTCCTTGTTCGCTTCCTCCCTGTCTTCTTTACCTTCCGCCTAGTTCTCGGAACGGATTTCCGTACACGAAGCGATGATTTACCCATTATATATATATAACTAACTTAGAAAAATATTTGAAACATTTCCACAACCATTATGATAGGTTTTTCTTAAATCTGTATGATTTCCTAAATGTTTTCTCTTTTATAATAGTTTTGCTACACTTTCGGTCAGACACCATCGCACCACTGCGAGTTTGACGTCTTGTACCAAAATCACAAACATTTTTAGAGTGTCCGACTGAAATGTCGTTCCACATTACTCTTGGATTTGGAAGGCGTGCTTTTCGCAACCTTCACAGGTTTCTTGAACGTGTACGTTTTGTCTTCAGGATTGTACTCAAGATTTTTGATACTCGTAATCTGCGTTTCGCTTTCATCGTACGTTACGATAGATCCTTTGTTTAACGAAGAATTCTCACAGAGTTGTACTAACATTATCTTGAGACGTTTTTCTTGATCGTCGCTTAACTCGTTTTCAGTTTTCTGGAGTTTCACAAATTGCGAGAGACGATTCAGTTTGCATCCCTTGTCTAACTTGGACCACGGTTTCCGAAAACGATTCTCCGCCTCTTCGTCAATCTTTGCTAACAATTCTTCCATACTCTTTATACGGAGAGTTTCTTTAAATAAATCTAAGTTTTACCATACGCGATGCCTTCAAAGAAGCGGTCAAAGACTAGGTCAAGGCACTCTAAGAAGAACTCAAAGAAGGCAAAGGTTCTCAAGGTATTGCCCGAAGACAAGCAGTACAATATCTACATCATCTGCAAAAACAAAACGATCTTTCTGGAGCACGTCCACGTTCTCCAGAAATATCATCGGAAAATTCATTCGTATCACTTTGTCAAAGCAGTCTTTTTGAAACCTACTCCCACAAACAAGCGCAAAACTCAGAAACTCAAGACTCGCTACAACACCTCTATGAAAGCACGCTTGCGGAAGTTAGGGTGTATTTACGCTCACAGGAATGCCTTACGTCAAATCGCAAAGGACCACACGGATAACAACATCATCCTTGAAGAAGACGCGACGTTAGACCATCTTCTCCCAAACCCTCCGAAGAAATCCACATATCTGGGAGGGTGGATAGTGCCTCCGCAAGTAACCCTCGCAGGGAAACAAAAGGTCAAGATTCAGAATCTTAAGCGTGGATTAAATGAGATTCATTTTGAGAAATTTAAGATTCTTATGACTCACGCCTACTTTTTGAAACATCACGAGAAAGCATCGGAAATTCTCAAAGTAATTGAAAGTCCTGAACCCATCAAGAATTACGATATTTTTCTGAATGATTATCAATTCTTTCACAACTTCTACTATCCTGCAATCTTTGTGCAATCGCAACACGCCTCCGCAATTGATGACGGAACCAACAAAAATGACCAACGATCCAAGAATTACGGATTGTGAATTTAGTAAAATGAAAGATTAAACATTGTTTTCCCTTCACCTTCTCCACCTTCTTCATCAATATCGTCTTCCTCATCTTCACCACCTTCCTCTGATTCATCTTCATCCTCTGCTTCCTCTGATCCATCTTCACCATCTTTAACGATGCTTTCAACCGTTTCGCGAATATCGGCGGTTGCGTCTTCTGATTCTTCATCTTCTTCATCATCCGTGTCGCTTGTGCGTTGAATCAAACGATTAAACATCTCTTCAAAAAATCCCTGCGTTTCGGTTGCTTCTGAGGATTCAGGTAAACGATCAATCAAATACTTGAGTTTCTCGATATCTTTTGTCAGCAAATCTCGGAGTCTCTGAAGTTCTCCCGATAATTTTCGGTTTTCCTTGCGCATTAGCGTAGGCAATAGAGACCCATTCAAGAATGCGTGCTTGATGTCCTCGGGAATCACGCGTTTCACTTGTTTTCTCGCGAATTCTTCATATTCTTTGTCTCCATCTTCTCGCGTCAACCCATCGCGATAATAAGAATCCTCTTTTGTTGCGAGATGATTCCAAACATCGGGATACTGTGGTTGATACTGTGAGTAGTTTTCATTGAGATTCATCAGATGTTGCTTGAGAGTGTCATCGCATTCACACGCCTTCTGATGAAGTTTTGTGAGATTTCCACGCATCTCAGAAGGTTCGTGATCCGCTTGAAACATTCCCTCGTATCCCGATAAATCTTCGTGAATTCCCGAAACCGCTTGCGAACCTCTGGATAAATTTTCAACATCAAAAGGATTCTGAAGATTGTCCGCAAACATATCGGCGATTTCGCAATTCCCCCATTCATCGCAAACAATCATCTGAAGTTTGTTTCGGAAAATCTGCGAACGATTCAAGCGATGGAGCATATCCCGATTGATTCCTCGCTGAATCTCACGATACAAACTAATAGGATCAATCTGATGGGTGCCACAGAGTCCCTCCACACACTCCTCAAATGGCTTCTCGTGAGTCTGATTTCCCCGAACATTCTTGAATATCATCGGACGCGTGGGACCGATATCACCACGCACCGCCTGCTTTATGAATTTTCCTAGATCACTGAGATCACGTTCCATTATAGTACCGATAGATATATTTTTTCACTTGAAACTAACCCTATTGAGATTTCTTGTGAGATTTCTTATGCGTTTTCTTTGCTTTGATTCCGATCATCGCTAAGCACTTGTTACTCGTGATAAGTGCCCCCTCCATCCAGTCTTGCTTGCTTGAATAACACTCGCCCGCCAGATAGATTTCTTTGTCTGGGAACGGTTTCAGGAGTCGTTTGCTGACCTTCTGGAAATCAAAGTTGGGTCGCCACAAGTGAACCCCCGCCTTCCAATGACACGTTTGAATCTTTGTGGGTTTCGGAATCTTTTTATCGGGATACAAGAGCGCCAGTTCTTTGTGAATCGCCTCTACGAGAACATCGTCGGACACGTTGGACCAATTTCGCCACATATCGGCACTATACAAATCCGAGTAATACATTACGATTCCTTGACTCGCATCCATCGGAATGATGTATCTCAGATAATTGTCGGTCGTTGTCTTTTGAAGATCGTGAAACCATACCTTGCCATTGACAAGCGGATACTTCGCATATATCCGACAAAGAGCAATCGGTTTGACCGCGTGAATATCGGGATTGTCGCGAAATATCTGGAGTTTTCGCAACGACAGATACGGCATCGTGCAAATAATCTTGAGACCACTAATCTTATGGGTTGTTTTGTCCTTGCGATAGGTTACGCGACGATGGTCCATCTCGGTCACCTCTGACCCATACTCAATCTTAACACCGGATTCTATGAGACTTGCTTCTAAGCGTCGGATTAATTCCGAAAGTCCACACTTCAACACATAATATTGATCGTCTCCGAACAAATCATTCTCAAACATCGTGAGCGCCGCGTGAGCATTTAAGCGGATAAACTCTGCATCGTATCCAAAAAGTGCCTGAATCTTTGTTGCCTCTTCGGAACCATACAGCAGCGCACACAGTTGAAACAGAGTAATCTTTTGCAACACTTTTTTGTCCATCTTGGAACCTTGTTTCAGAATATCCTGGAGTTTCCCCTGCAAGTCGTACGTAATGCGCTTGTTGTTGTAAATAAATGACTTGGCATTCGGAATCGCTAGCATTTGATCCGTTAATCCGAATTCATCAATAAGTGCGAGCAAATACTTGTGATTTTCCGAAAATCTCGCAGCACCCTTCTCAATCTGGAAATCCTTGCTCGCAGATGTTCGAATACGACCTCCCGCTTCCGAATCCGACTCAAAAATCTTGATGGTTCTCTTAGGATGTGCCTGGATAATTCTGTGAGCACACGCGAGTCCCGCAATCCCCGCACCGATAACGATGAAATCTAAGGGATAGTCTAACGAGACGCGAGTTTTGTGACCTTTCTGATACACATTCATCACACTTTACGATATCTTAGAAATTATGTGCTCGGAATATACTGCCACTGAAGATCTGAACAGATTTTCTCCCAGATTTTATCTTGTTGCTGGAGTTTTTCACGACTCTTAAGCAATGGAAAGAATACTAAAAGTTCATCGTACTCTAACAATTGACAGAATTTATGCAAGACATAAGAATAAGACAAAAAGTTTTTGCGATTCGGTGGACAATTTTTCATAAATGGTACCTGTATTTCTTTAAACAAAGACCGCAATGTTTCTTCAGATCTCCTAGACAGTGATGGTGCCTTCTTACCACTTATCACATTCAAGAGGTGGGGAATATGCTCGTAATACTTATTGTATTTGAGTCGCTTAAGTATCTCCCGCATCTTTGAATAGGAGATATCCTTGTCTAGCAATTTGTGTTTTTTTAATTCAGAGTGAACATCTGCATATATATTCGGAGGCAATTCACTTGTTTCTTTCGCTTGAAATTGCGCTAACCATTCATTAAAATGATTGATTCGCTTGTATGCAAAGTAATTGGATTCTTTAGGCGGATCGTTATACGAACCCTTCTCTGAAAAGATTAAGATGTCTTCGGTATACCCACACTTCAAACACGCATAGATTCCCATCACCGAGTCTAGCGTGAGATTTTCAGAGCATTCTTTGCATCTCGTTATCTCGGGAACCTTGAAGCGTTTTCTCTCTACTGTGTCGTCAATATTACAGAGATAACGATTAATTGTATCTCCCTTTGTTTGTGTGTCAGTTTCTTCTTCAGATTCTTTGTCTTCAGAAAAGAATCCAAGAATCCCCGTTGTGTCTCTATTTCCCGAAGATGTATCTCTTGAATAATAATCATTTAACAACAGACCGTTATCCAGATAATACTCTATCGTTTCGGATTCGCTTAAGGTACGTATATGATCTTGATGAATATCATCAACCATCTGACGCTTGTCCGTGTGACACTTTTTGAGTGGACGATCTTTAAAAGAAGACATTATATAGTTCGCCACTACATAATGTTTAAGTGAAAATATAAATTTCTAATATCAAAGACAAAAAGTCATAAGTGCTTTTCGTCAAAAAAACGATACAAATTTGATTTAGTCTCAATATTTTTCTACTAATCTTAAAACCTGGAGGCACTTGTGTCTTCTAAACTACACCCAAAAAAACCCTCAAACTTCTAAACACTTCTAAAAACGATGTACCCGAACCAATTGCAAAACGGTGAAGAGATTGCTCAGAAGTTTCAGGTGGGATTCTACGGAATCCTTCTGGCGCAGATGCAGAGTGGAAAGACCGGATCTTATCTCGCCTGCGCCAAGACTATGCTCGAGTCCGGACAAGTCAAAGAAGTCATCATCATCAGCGGTTCTTCTGACACATCTCTGCGCGATCAAGCAAAATCCGACGCCAAGCAGGTCTTTGCGGGCACCGACTACTCCGACAAAGTCACCGTAATGTTCTCACAGGATATCAATACCTTCCTGCAGACCCCCTCTCCCACAATCAAGGACGATACCCTCCTTATCCACGAAGAGTGCCATATGGCGCAATCCAAAAACAACCGTCCGAACGAGTACTACGAAGCACTCGGTCTGGATGGTGCTCTGAAGGGCGACTTCTCGGTTCTTAAGGAACGCAACATCAGAATCCTCGCGGTCAGCGCCACACCCTTCTCGGAACTCACCAGCAACGAGATGGTACTCAGCGAAAAGTGGAAGCACCTGGAGAAAGACCCGAGCAAAGTTCTGGAAGGAAAATTCGTCTACCCTCTGAAACCTGGAGATGGATACATCGGCATCCAAGAACTCCTTAATGCAGACTGCGTTCGCTTTGAGGCACAACCCATCAAAGACGATTCTTACGAACACATCAACAAGATTCTCTGCGACAATCGCGAGAAATACGACAAGTCGTTTGCTGTGATTCGCACCCGTGAGGCAGACCCCAAACTCTTGAAACATATGGCAAAGATACACGGATACGATCACATCCCTGTGTTTGGTGATAGTAAGTCGCCAAAAGATCTGGACTTTATGAAACGTCAACCGAAAACCGCGACGATCGTTCAGATCTCAGGCAGATTCCGAATGGGTCAAGTGGTTCCAAAGCAATTCATCCGAATGACCTACGAACAAACCGAGAAACCAAACGCCGACACCATTCTCCAGGGTCTCCCTGGGCGTATGTGCGGATACACCGAGGGAGGCGCTCACACTGACGTGGACATCTACGTCAGCGTTCACACTCAGACGTTCTTTAAGGACTATGCAGAATCGTGGACCACGAACGAACCTCACAAACTCACCAACATCAAGCAAGCAATGAACCTCAAACCGGGTTCGCAGAAGGTCGGCGTGCGACTGTGTCACAACGACACAAATGGCAACAAGTGGATCGCGACAGTTCCCATTCGCCTTGACCCTTCTGACCTTGAAGCGACAGTTGCATCCTCGTGTGATTTGAACGAAATCATCAAACACCTCACACCCACAGACATCCTTAAAATTCTAGAAACTTATCCTAGAAAGGATAAGGACATCGCATGCATACGCAAGATTCTCTCTGAAAACGAGGGGAAAGGACGGAGTTACCTCCATAGGCACTTGAAGGGAAAAGGCACAAAGCGAGATATTCCCAAGTTGTCTAACGCCTTCCGAATGAATCAGAGATGTAATACGGCATCTGACAAGAATACTCCGAAGGATTTGCTGGTCAAACCCTTCTCCATCATCGCGAATGCTGAAGAGTGTGAGGTGTATCTCGTGGGATGGGTTCCCTACGACAAAGAAAATCCTCATCACACTGCTGTTCAGGAGTCAACACTGGCGGAAGTTGTTCCCAAGTGCAACTTCAATCCCTTCGTATACGTTCGCGAAGACGGCGAGAAAATCGTAGCAAACGGCGGACAAACCATCAACTTCCCGCGCCAGACTGCTACAGACCCTCAGGTGTTTCGCGAAGAACTCATCAAGAGTGTGCTAAGGAGCATCCCCGGTGACCCCTCGTATATTGAGGGATGTCAGCGAAGTGTCACCACAAATTATGATGGGTCTACGAAAGAGTATGTGGGACTTTACTTCGCACACGAGGTTTACAGCGAAGAACTTATCGGCGAAATTCTAGCACGAGTTGAGAGTGTGTGCGACGTGAAGATAACAACAAACAAGGCAAAAGGAAGACAACCGAAAGGATACATCAAGTTCGCATCCATCACCTGGTAAACAAAAAAACATAAAGACAAAAAAAAAGAGTAGATAGTTAGATTTTTTTTATTTCAAATAAAGATAAATTTGATTGAATCATTTAACGAAGGATTAAATAAACAATGTATGATTACAACTTTCCCACACAACTCACAAATAAACGACTTACACTTCTCCTACTGTCCCAAGTCATACCCGCGGAAACAGTTGTATTAAAAGACATATACAAAAAGAAAGAATATCTTGAAATAGAGGACACTCAAGAGTATTATCAAACTTATCTCGCGAGATATGACTTTCCACTGTCATATAGAATTTTCAACTCAGGTGAATTCCCATGTGTTGGATTTATGGACCTAATCAAAATAGAATCGCGTATGTTATTACGCCAAATACGATGTTTACATCCCGGATTTATCTTGTATAAGTCAGATGAGGGAGAAGGACACCCAATAACTGTAGAAGTTAATCCTCTAAAAAAACTACCTCTTGTGGAATGGTTCAGTGCTGAAGGTTACGGATTAGAGGAACCTCTTGAGATTGAATTGTTTACCAAGAAGTTAGAAAATCGCTTTTCACCTCGTGGAATTGATATCGTTAACCAAATATTTACGGAGTATACTAAACACAATGACATTTCACAACCTCATTCTGGATACAACAGTAACGGATGCTGGTGGTGGAATGCACCTATATGGAATAGTTCGCCCGATTCCAAATACAAGATGGAAGGTCCTCAACATATTGATAACACGTTAGATGAACGACAAAGAGATTTCAATCATATGGATATAAGTGGAGAACTTGCTGATCTACTATATGAAGATTCTGAAGGTAACGGTGGTGCCATATTAGTCCAAGAATGGACTACCCCTAGTTCAATATATTTCTAACATACAAAGACAAAAAAGAGTAGAGAGTTAGATTTTTTTAGAAATTCTTCAGAGGTTCTCCTGATTCTCGCACACACAAGGCGCACAACACACAATGATCATCGCTATACAGAGGAATATCTGCGAATAATCGGTTTTTCCGAAACTCGTGTGTATCTTCGTACAGTATTTGACACGAAGGTGCCCTACATCGTTTACTATCGTTCTGCTTCAAGAGTGTCAAGGTGCGTTTGCCTCCTAAGTATGTTTCGCCATTGTACTGACGTTCAAATGAGAATCGTTTGCAAAGTAGCGAATCTTCCGAGGGTTTCGTGAAATAGTTCGTGGTTTTCAGAGTATTGAGGCGCTTCCAGTAAGCATTCGCCATTGTTTCGCCATCTGAAACACTCTTGTGAAATTTCAAGAGATCGGTTCCTCGTTCATTTGATGGCGGATTGTTTCGCTGGGTTTGATGATTTCCACAGCAATTCAAACACAATCCACACGTTCCCGAAAAGCACGGATGTGGATGCACGAATTTCATCTTTGTTTATATTAGTTGCGAATAGTTTAAATCCGTAATCAAATTTATGGAGACTAATATTTTTATATATAATATATATATATATATATGCCGCGAACGAGACGACAAACTCAGAGGGTTCAGCGGACGCAGAGAACAAGAAAGGGACGTAAGAGTTTCAGGAGAATTTCTAGACGCACTGCGAGACATCGGCGGAAGAGTGTGAAGAGGAGTCGGAGAAGGAGAAAAGTGGGAGGGGCACAGACCTCTAGTCTTTTCATAGTTAAAGATAACAGAGGTATAGTCAAATATCTACAGGTTGATTACAGTGGGATTCCGAAAGTTAACGTTTTTTCAAAAGAATCAGATTCTTCACCCGAAAAAACAATGAGTTTTTTAATTCCAGAACCGCAAATAGTTCAAAATAAGTTAGTATCAGACCATTTTATTTTGAATGGACTAACTATTACAATGAAACCCACAGATTATAAAGGACGACAACCGAAAGAACACGATTACGAATTTGAAAGCATAAACGACGTGAATTCATTCGTCATTGAAATATCTAAGGCGTATGTTCCTATAAAAATGAGTGGAATAATGCCCGCAGCGGCGGTCGCCGCACCCACCCCATCCTTAAAAGAAGGAGTGAAACCTAAGAGCGATTCGAAAAAAACTGCACAACCTCTCAAAGGGGGTCCACTTTTTCCTGGTGCAAAACTTCGCAAAGGGGGTCCACTTTTTCCTGGTGCAAAACCTCTAGAATATAGTACACCTCCTACAGAGTAATTCTTCACACAGATTGATGGAGTCTCATAAACACATTACAGAGTTGTCGGTATTTTTCTTCGTTAAATTCTCCATCAGAGTCCAGCAATGCCTGACCTTCTCGGCAAATGGTTCGCCGTCTCTCGCGTTCATCGTCCTCTTGAAACAGTGCTCGTGGTTCTAGGTTTCCGATGCGATCAATTGATTCATCTTCATCGCTTGCTTCGTCAGAACCGACTTCTGTGCTTGCTTCATCTGGAACTTCTTCCTCTAAAATATATTCTGTTGCATACACTTGTGATTCGGTCCATTCTTGATACAGATTCTGGAGAACCATCGGTTGTCCTGGTTCCATATACCAGTCTTTGACAACATCTGGCGATGTCCAGAATTGCAGTGCCGTGCACACGATCATATGCAGATGTCTCGGAGTACGATCAAAGAAATCTCGCCACTTTGGAGGGTCGTAATCAGGATGAGAATCCCAGATATCTTGAAGCGTATCAATGATCAATTCCAGGTTTGTCATTTCATCACTCCCTGAAACGGACCCATTACACGGTATGGGAATCCAGTGGGATTCATTGTCACGGTCCACGGGGGGCAATCCGTGTTGTTCGGGAGGTAAGAAAGAACCCCACGTCCAGTAGTTTTGTCGTACGCATTCTTTACATCCTACAACTGTAAACAATACCGAACCATCGCTAATATTGTATCCATCTCTCATACATCTTTCACATTCTGCGACAGGAAAACGTAAGCGACTTTCACGACCAAGATATTGACAGTTATATTCATCGCCCTGTGTCAGAAGTCTCTCACGTACTGTCAAGGATGCACTTTCGTGTAATTCGGAAACACTGATTAAATTTATGAGATAATCTCCTGCACCTTTGCGAAATTTCATCTGTTGAAAAGATGGCGTGGGAACGATAGAACGAGTAGTTGGTTGGTCTTCAACAATTCCGCGAATGGCGGACGTTTCTGAAGAATTTCTGGGGACAAATGCGGACATTTGTGAGTGTTTTTGAAGATTAATCTTCAAAGTCCTATCAAATTTATATTGGATGCACAAAACGATTAGAACCACACAATGTAACTCAGCAAATATTTTAAACTTATATATATAATGGTGAAAACAAAAAAACGGGCAAAGATGATGAAATTGCCAAGTGACGTTATATTAGATAACATTGCACCACATCTTTCTGCACGTGATATTTCTTCCTTCAGTTCTGTCAACAGTTCAATCCGAAAGTTACTATCCCCCAAGATTTATTCGATTGAATACTGGGGTAAGAAAATATACGAAGATTTAGGAGAACCAATTCCAGATATTTCGCCATTTTCAAATGAGGACTGGATTGATATGCGACAAGAACAATCTGAAGAAATAGTGATGACAAAACCTCTTATAACGCGTTACAACAAGAAATCTAAAAAATATTTTGGAGAGGGTGAGGATTTTTGTACACAACTCTTGAAATTAAAAGATTGGGAAAACCCTCACAAAAAAATTCCCGCTGGTGGGAAGGAACTTTTTCAGATATATAGTGTTCATTACTGGGGGAGAAGGATATATGAGAGATATTTGTGCTTTGATTATACAGATTCCCGTTACCTTGGTTCACAAGATATGGAAAAAATACCTCGGACACATTTTGACTATGTAATTGGAATGAGTGTTGCATTAGCGGAGAACGAACGCGAAGCAACTATGAAACTTCGGCAATCGGATATTCCATATGATCATGAAACCGATGACCAATTTAGGAAAGCACTACTGAGAGATTACGACCCTCGTAAATCAATCAAGGGAGATCTCAAATTTTTACTGAATAAGGGTGTCGTAAGTCAAGTTTATGCGTTGTATTCTTATTTTTACGACAAAGAAGTAACAGAGGACGAAGATTATCAGGAACTCATTCATTCATCACTTATGAAGATGTTTGAAAGAAATAAAGACAAATATTCTCCAGAGATAGAAGATAAAGTCAGTATGTTTGATAAAGGCGGATATTTTGACGGGGGCGTGGTAGAAACATTCAAAAATAATTGGATCGCAATAAAAAGAGATAAAGGTGATTTTAATTTGAAAGATTTACTGGAAACGGATGAAGATGGAGACATTGATTTAGGTTTTTTGGGAGATGTTTTGACGCCGAATGAAATAATAGGAATGGAGAAATTCATTACAGAATATATGAAATCACAAGCAAAGATGAAAAAACGTAAATCTTCACGAAAGAAAGTGCGAAAATATTCACGCAAGCAAGTGCATAAATAAACGATTAATATCTTAAAACTACACATAAACCTGGATCACAGTGAAAGATCTTTCCAATAAATTGTATGATACATTATAATGTTACCACTAATTGATGTGATACTCTTGAATGTTATCTCCTATCTTGTTGGTGTGGGTTCGGGTGTCGGAGTATTTCTCCGATACAAAAAATCGTTTATTCTGAGATCTCGCAGTCAAGACAGATTTGTCAGCAATCCCGTGGACATCAATCCACAATTTACGCAACCCTCTGCACCTGTTTTTCCAGTTCAGGGATATCCTCCATCATCTCCACCTAAGCGAGAAATTGTTATCCGTGATACAGAATGATACAGAATAAAAAATTTCTATTCTAGTCTACATTTTTTGATTTTTTTTTGATTTTTTTGATTTTTTTTTTAATTTTTTTTTTGATTTTTTTTTGATTTTTTTTGATTTTTTTTTAATTTTTTTTTTGATTTTTTTTGTCTTTATGTTTTCTTACTGAGTATCACCTTTCACCTATGCCCCTGTACTTCGCGCTTGTTTTATTCGAATTATAGTCGGGTGAATCCACTTGCAACGGAGAGGAAGCGTACAGTGAGGACCCATCACTTTCACACACATCTGGACCTCATACGTCCACTCTCCCGTGATGCCATGGTCTTGTTTCTCTTGATGCTCGTACACGATGGTGTTGTAGTGGTCGTGATATTTCCGGAGATTTTCACGGATCTTTTCAATCGTTCCAAATAACGTCTTAGGGATGTAAACCTTTCCATAGTCGCTGAGAGCGGTCATATAGTCAGGACCCTCGCTGACAATGTTGCCGTTGACAATCAGGTC
>Ga0181401_1000471_pt1 | contig 16907 bp, 29 predicted proteins | sample 24SPOviralmetaG_FD_130130 | JGI IMG/M metagenome (GOLD analysis project Ga0181401, IMG submission 130130) | Marine viral communities from the oligotrophic San Pedro Time Series (SPOT) site, San Pedro Channel, CA, USA - 24 SPOT_SRF_2011-07-20 | ecosystem: Environmental > Aquatic > Marine > Strait...
AGATATTAAGCGAGGCGGAGCCGAGCGAATTTTTTGTTCCTCTTTTGTTCCTAATTACCTAGATAGAAAAAAACCCCCAGTTCAATTAAGAACCAGGGGTTAGATTACTTTACAGTAGACCTTTTTGTTTTAGATCATTACTGATTTTCTCAACGATATCTTGTGAGTAAACAATAAGATTATCTACTGACTTCTGAGACTTGACCTTTGATTTTCTAGTGTAACCAAGTGTCCAACCAATATCTCTTGAGAATTGTTCAATGATACCTTTGATATCTTCTTCAAGTTTTAGTTGCTCATTTAGTTCATCAACTCTTTGTGTTCTGAACTCAATCGCAGTCTCATAAAAATCTAAATGATTTGTTTTGTACATTGATACCAACTCACTCATAGATAATCTATTGATCTCCATTTTGTGATTTGGATTACCTTTGACTAACAAAGATAACTGAGTCTGTGCATACTCATATCCATTACAAGCTCCATAATACGCTTGGTCACATAGTATCTGTCCAAGTGTTTTAGATTCTCTTACTGGATTACTTGTCATACATTCATCATGTAATTCTTTCCAGAATTCTGTGATTACATTATAGATTGTTTTTACATTTTTATTCATAGTTATACTCCTATTTTTATTTATTTATAAATACAATACATTCATTACTTCTTTACATATAATAATAAATATATCGCAGGCGTAGCCTGTACATACTTGTCATCTTTACGAGCAGTTTCGGGCGAGAGCTGGCACCGACTGAGAGCAGAGCGAACAGGCGGAGTAGCCCGCTTTGCGGACGTCCAGCTCCTATCGGGGAGAAACTTCCGAAGTAAAGACCAGCTATGCTGGAGTGTCAATTCATTAGCGTAGCGGAGCGAAGCGCAATAAAAAACAACACTTGATATGTATGGTAATCTTTAGATCGATATAGCCACGCCCTCGGCGAGAGGGCATTCAACCAGACATTTGGTACTGCATCATTAAGATGCGCAGTATTATCCGAATGTCAGCTTTAGCTAGACATGAGGAGAAAGCGTTAGTGATCGTCAATCATAGCAATCGTACGAAGCTGAGACTTTAGTCCAGCGTAGTTCGGAGTTCATCTCCGATAGATTGTAAGCATGATTGAAAGAGAACGCTCAACGCCCAAATGAACATTGACCAACTAACACTCATTGATTGATATTGTTACTTATACTTAGAGGTATACTAAGGGAAGTCTGAAGGGAGTTCGTCCCGTCAGCCGATTGTCGTTCGGAGACGACACGCCTGATAAGGCGTAGTTCGTACCCAACCACACAAGGTACACAATCAAAGAGAGAACGTAGGCAAGGGGATAATTCAAGACGAGTATACAGTACCTAATAGGTACAGAGGTAGAGGTAAAAGGAAAGAGGGGGGTTTTAGAACGGGATAGGACGAAATAATATAAGGGTAGAGGTAAATATATATACGGAGGTTTGTAAACAGTATTCCGTAATTGACACACACACAATGAAACGATACAAAGAGATATGACAGAGATAACCATGAAGTTCTCAGTTGCTCCAGCAGTTTTATTTTTAGAGACACAGCTACCAGAAAAGGTCATAGGGGGTTTGAACACATACCTCGATGCACGACACAAGAAGGGTGGAGAGGATTTTGGAAATAAACTGGTAGGTCAAATATCCCACGGGGAGCAGTTAAAGATCGATTCCGAGGATCCATTGATAACCCCATTTGTTAATATTGTGGCGTATATGTCCCAGGAGTACATAAAACAGTTTTGCAGGACTATAGGAGTTGACGAATTAAAAAGAACTCCCCATGTTCACAGTCTATGGTCAGTTCATTCATACGAGAGAGACTACAATCCCTTGCATGACCACGGGGTTGATACGCTTATGGGCTTATCATTTACCACATGGACTAAGATACCACCCCAGATTGCAGAGAAGGATGGCTATAAGGCAGCAGATCTCTACAATTCTAGTGGGATCGCAGACGGATTCCTGCAATTTCACTTCGGACAGACAGGGATACGGGGTTTGGAGGAGCTAAGACCACCATTCTCACGGACTATCAAGCCCGAAGTTGGTAAACTACTGATGTTTCCATCCTGGACACAGCATTGTGTCTACCCTTTCGAGGGTGAAGGAGAGAGGCGTACAGTAGCAGGTAACCTTAATATGGTAGATACAGACCTGATAGAGTAAGATTCGTCTGTTTGATACCTTAAAATCAATTTAAACACTATTTCAAAGGAGAGATAACTATGCCAATGGGTAAAGGTACGTATGGTTCTACTAAAGGTAGACCACCAATGAAGAAGAAAAAGAAGAAGATGAAGAAGAAAACTAAAAAGAAGGGTATGTCTTACTAATGCTTACTAAGAAACAAATGACTCTACCTGATTCTCTTAAAAAGAAGATCATGGAGGCTAAAAAGAAAAAGAAACCTGGCATGATTGTACAGGAATCTAATAAAAAGTTCATAGTTTAATATGGCATCACCTAAACCTAAGAATAAAGCCCTATACTCTAGGGTAAAAGCAGAGGCTAAACGCAAGTTCAAGGTATATCCTAGTGCTTATGCTAACGCATGGCTTGTCAAAACGTATAAGAAGCGTGGTGGCAAGTACTAATGGCCTATAAGGGGGGTTTGCGCAAGTGGTTCAAGGAGGACTGGCGTGATGTTAAGACAGGAAAGAAGTGTGGGCGTAGCGGTAAGAAGGATAAGAACCGACCATACCCTGCTTGTAGACCCAAAAAGGTAGCAAGTCGCATAACTAAAAAAGAAGCAGCTAAAAAGACTGGACCAAAAAGAGTAAGCTGGTCTGTTACTGCATCAGGAAGAAAGAGAAAACAGAAATGATGAAATCAATTAAAGCTCCTGCTGGTTTTCATTGGATGAAGAAAGGTTCATCTTATAAGTTGATGAAACATTCAGGTAAATTTAAGTCTCATAAAGGAGCATCATTAACAGCTAAATTTGAGGTACAAAAGAAACATGGCTAAGTCTCCAGCATGGCAACGCAAAGAAGGTAAAAGCCCTAGTGGGGGTTTGAATGCCAAAGGTCGTGCATCCTACAATAAGGGAAAAACAAAGACTGGGAAAAAACGTAACCTCAAAGCACCTAGTAAAAAGGTTGGCAACCCTAGACGCGCATCCTTCTGTGCTAGAATGAAGGGAATGAAAAAGAAATTAACCTCTGCAAAGACTGCAAGAGATCCGAACTCTAGAATTAACAAATCACTTAGAGCTTGGAATTGCTAATTAAAGGATAATCATATGATGAAATTTTTAACAGTAGACAATGAAGTTGCTACACTAGAAAACAATAAAGTTGTTAGTCCAGGTTCACGCTTTGATGGTATGGATGTAAAGACTAATGCTGATATTGAAAAGATATTTGGCGTAAGAGTTGGCCCAAAAGATTTATCACCTTACATGAAACCAAAAATGCCAATGAATATGCCTGCTCCACAAACAATGGGTACTCCAGGGCAACCAATGAATCAACCACAAGTAAAATCTACACCAATGAATTTAAGAAAAATGTTATTGGCAAACTTAACAGGGTTAATATAATGGCTGGACACGGAGGAAAACGTAAAGGTGCAGGTAGACCAACTGGTGTTTCTATTGGAACAAAGCAAGAACGCTTAGATGCCAAACTAGGTAAAGGTCAAACAACACCATTAAAGTATATGTTAAACCTATTGAACAACCCACAGGTTTCTGTTGAAAAGAAGATGTGGGCTGCAAAGGAGTCAGCACCATATGTACATTCTAAACTATCATCTGTTACTAAGACTCTTCAAGGTGATGATGATAAGCCTGTTGCTGTTACTATTGGCTGGAGAAAAAAGAAATAATATGCTTGAAGGATTACTTGCTTTACTACCTAGTAATAAAGCTCAAGCAGTTAATGAAATTAAATCAGAAGGTTTAATAGCTGTATCACCTAAAAATGTAGATCAGGTATTTAATTTACTTAGTTCAGATTATGATTTGAATGAAAGTGCTGTTGCTGGAATTATGGGAAACATTAGTGCTGAAACTGGAAACTCATTTGATTTTACTCAGCAACAAAAGAATGGTCCAGGCTATGGTTTGTTTCAGTTTGAAGGAATACATCAAAAAGAATATGATAAGTTTTTAGAAGAAAATAAAATTACTGATTCTGCAAAATCACAAATTGATTATGTAATGGAAAACATCTATGGTAGTAAACAAGATATTGTTGGACAAGGAAATGCAAAACAATTAAGAGAAGCATTGGCAAGAGATGATGTAGATTTAATCACAGAAATCTTTATGACAAAGTTTGAAAGACCAAAAGATCAAAGTAATAAAAAAATACAAGATAGAATTGAAAGAGCAAGATCATTTATAACTGATGCAGATTGATATACCTTATGAACCTCGCCCTTTACAGGAAAAGATTCATAACGAACTAAAAAGATTTAATGTTATTTGCTGTCACCGCAGGTTCGGTAAGACCGTATTTGCAATCAATCATTTAATTATGACTGCATGTGAAAAGCAAAATGCAAGATTGGCGTATATCGCACCAACATATCGCCAGGGTAAGGCAGTCGCTTACGACTATTTAAAAGAATATACGGAACCCTTAATGAAACTTGGTGGAAAACGTCACGAAACTGAACTCAAAGTTGATCTATGGAATGGATCAAGAGTTCAAATCTTTGGCTCTGATAATCCTGATGCACTTCGTGGATTGGGATTTGATGGCGTATGCATGGATGAGTTTGCATTGATGTCTCCTAGAACATGGACAGAAGTTGTTAGACCAGCTGTGTCAGACAAACTTGGTTATGTAATCTTCATTGGAACTCCAATGGGACATAATCAGTTTTGGGATGTTTACGATTTTGCAAAACGAACAGGAAAGGATTGGTATGCACAATTACATAGAGCAAGTGAAACAGAAATTATCTCAGCTGAAGAATTGGAATCTGCTAGAGAAACTATGCCAGAAGATCAATTTGAGCAGGAGTATGAGTGTAGTTTTCAAGCTGCGGTCTCTGGTGCTTACTATGGAAAACAAATTCAAAAAGCTGAAAAAGAAAATAGGATTACAGAAGTAGATTATGATCCTAGCCTGGATGTAGAAACATGGTGGGATTTAGGAATAGGTGATTCAACTTCTATTTGGTTTGCACAACGAACTGGTGAAGAAGTAAGACTCATTGATTATTATGAAACCTCAGGTGAATCACTTGCACACTATGCTACAATTCTTAGAGATAAAGGATATAAGTATGGTAGACATGTTGGCCCTCACGATATTACAACAAGAGAACTTGGTACTGGTAAGTCCAGGTTAGAAGTTGCTTATGATCTTGGATTAGACTTTGAAGTATGTCCTCGATTAGAAGTAGATCATGGTATAGAAGCTGTGAGGAATAGTTTAGATAACTGTTGGTTTGATAAAAACAGATGTAAATATGGTATTGATTGTTTGCGACAATATCGAAAACAGTTTGACGATAGAATGCAAACATTTAAAAATAAACCCCTACACGATTGGAGTTCACACGCTGCTGATGCATTTCGCTATGGCTGTGTTATTGATGGCCCAACAAGAACTGACTGGACACAACCCATGAATGTAGATACAAGATATATAGTTTAAGGAAATATATGGCAAAAGGTAAACCACTAGACGAGTATGTAATCTCAGGTATTTTAGGAGATCATATTAAAAATAGTTATGGATTTTATTCTTCTGAATTAACAGAATCTAGACGCAAAGCTAATGAATATTATTTTGGTGAAGCATTCGGTAATGAAGTAGAAGGTAGATCACAAGTTGTTTCTACTGATGTAGCTGATACTATTGAATCAATCTTACCACCATTGCTTAGAATATTTACTGCAAGTGATAATGTAGTTAAGGTAGAACCTATTGGACAAGAAGATGTACAAATAGCTGAACAAGCAACTGATTATCTTAATCATATTTTTAATAAAGATAACGAAGGCTTTACTGTTCTATACTCAATGTTTAAAGATGCATTGCTACAAAAGAATGGTATCTGCAAAGTATACTGGGATAACTCTGAAAAAGTTGAAAGAGAAACTTATGAGAAGTTATCTGATGATGAATTTACAATGCTTGTTGATGAAGATGGTGTAGATGTAAAAGAACATACTGAGTACGAAGATGAAACATTCCTAGAACAAAAATCAAAAGCAGAAGATGTATTAGCAGAACAAGAAGATTCTTTGCAAGCATCATTGATGAGAGATGAACTTAACAAAGTTCCAACACCAAAACTACATGATGTTGTTATAACTAGAAAAGAAACATTTGGTAAAATTAAAATAGAACCAATACCACCTGAAGAATTTTTAATTGAACGCCAGGCTAAATCATTAGCTGATGCAAACTTTATGTGTCATAGAGTTCCAACTACTCGTAGTGCATTAATTGAAATGGGTTTTGATTATGATAAAGTTTATTCACTACCAAGTGAAAACAAAGAACAATACAATCAAGAGCGCAGCACAAGATACAGAAATGTAGATGATGATTATGATAGAACAGTAGGTGATGCATCTACTGAAGAAGTAATTGTTTATGAGTCTTATATTAGAATGGATGTTGATGGTGATGGAGTTGCAGAACTTAGAAAGATAACTTCTGCTGGTGATAGTGGATATACTATCCTTGATAATGTTCCTGTTGATTCTCATCCTTTCTGTTCATTAACACCTATTATTGTTCCACATAGATTCCATGGTAGATCTGTTGCAGAGTTAGTGGAGGACATTCAGTTAATTAAATCTACTGTTATGCGTCAGGTACTAGATAATATGTATCTAACAAACAATAACAGAGTTGCTGTTATGGATGGTCAAGTTAATCTTGATGATCTTTTAACAAACCGACCGGGCGGAGTTGTAAGAACAAAGGGCGCACCTGGACAAGTTATGATGCCTTTACAAAATCAAACACTAAGCAACCAGGCATTTCCATTATTACAATATCTTGATACCATTAAAGAAGAACGAAGTGGTGTTACTAAATACAATCAGGGTATGGATACTGATAGCTTAAATAAAACTGCTACTGGTATTAATACTATTTTATCTCAATCACAAATGAGATTAGAATTGATTGCAAGAGTATTTGCTGAGACTGGTGTTAAAGATATATTCAAAAAGATATTTGAATTAGTTGTTAAATATCAAGATAAAGAACGCATTGTTAAAATTAGAAATAGTTTTATTCCTATGAATCCTATGGAATGGAGAGATAGATGCAATGTTACTATCCATGTAGGATTAGGTACTGGATCTAGAGATCAACAATTACAAATATTAAATGGTATCCTTGGTAGACAACTTGAAGCAATTAAACTTCAAGGATCTGCACAAGGCCCAATTGTAAACTTACAAAACATTTATAATACATTGGCTCGCATTATTGAGAATGCAGGACTAAAAGATGTAGGTTCATACTTCACAGAACCATCTTTAGGTATGCAACAAATGCCACCTAAACAGCCTAAACAAACAGAGTTCGAGAAGGTTTCTCAGATTCAAACACAACAAAAAGCAGCTGAAGCTCAGATGAACTATGAAAATAGAATGCGTGAGATGGAACTTAAATATCAAAAAATGATATTAGAGTTTGAAACAAAAGCAAAAGAGCTTGAATTAAAATACAAAGCTGATATAGATGAGAAAGCAATTAGGCGTGAAGCATTAGAGATGAAAGGTATTAGTGATACTAATAAACAAATTTTAGATGCTACGACTAAAGAACTATTACAACCAGAACAACCTGAGGCAGAAGTACAAATAAATGTCGGATCTCCAACAAGAGAGTAGTAGAGGCACAAGAGCCAAGGAAATTCTAGAAAACGAATTATTCAAAGAGACTTTAGATACACTAAAGAAATCTTATGAAGAAGCAATATTTCAAACTGGACCTACGGATGATAAAGGTAGATTTTCTATCTATCTTGCATACCAAATATTAGGTAAAGTTGAAAACCATCTCCGTACTGTTATGGAGACTGGGAAACTTGCAGAGAAACAATTACAAGATCTCCGCAAGAAATAGCACCACCCAACCTGGAGTGCTAATATAACACTAACCATAAAGGAGTGAACTATGGCTGATGAAGCTATGAATGTAATAGATGCTGGTGAAGTTATTAAAGGTCTTATGACTGGAGAAACTAAACCTGCTGAAACAAAAGAAGAACAACCGACTGAAGAAGTTACTGAAACAGTCGAACAAGAAGCTGTTGAAGAAACAGTTAATCCAAGTGATGTTCCATATATGGATCAGGAAACTGAAGAAGTAGAAGAACAAGCTGTGGAACAAGAAGCTCAAGAAGATATTGATGAAACTTCAGAGGAACCTTCATATGTTGTCAAAGTAGATGGCAGCGAAATGGAAGTCACCCTTAATGAACTACTTCGAGGGTATCAACGAGAAGCTGATTATACACGCAAGACATCAGAATTGTCTTTAGAGAAATCAAAGTACAACGATCTATTGCAACAATCTCAATCTGAGATTAATCAAAAATTGTCTAAGTTGACTGAATTAACAACAATGGCACAACAAGAACTTCAAAGAGAATATAGCAATATAGACTTTGAAAGACTTTATGAAGATGATCCTGTTGAAGCTGCACGACAAGAGCATAAAATGCGAAAGCGTGCTGAAAACTTAAACATGATCCAGGAAGAAACTAGAGCTAATCAAATGCAAGAGTTTCAAAAATATATCCAGGAGCAACAAAATAAGATTGCTACCTTGATACCTGACTTTTCTGATCCTAATAAAGCAACCAAAATGAAATCTGATATGAGAAGATATCTATCAGGTGTTGGTTATAGCGATCAAGAGATCAATAGTATTTATGATTCAAGACAAGTCTTGTTAATTAAAGATGCTATGACTTACGATAAGTTAAGAAAAGCAAATCCTAAAGTTACAAAGAAAGTTGCTAAAGCTCCTAGAGTTGTTAAGCCTGGCGTTGCTAAAACAAAAGCCGATGAATTGGCTCAACGTAGACGAGATAAACTAAGTCGTCTTAAAAAGTCTGGCCAAATAAAAGATGCTGCTAAGATTTTTAAAGACTTTCTCTAATTAAAATAAGGAGGCCTTATGGCACAACCAACCAACTTGTACGATACGTACGATACTACTGGTATAAGAGAAGATTTAGTGGATGTTATTTACAATATCAGCCCTGAAGATACTCCTGTACTATCAGCAATTCCTAGAACTGCTGCTAAATCAACTAAGCATGAATGGCAACTAGACGCACTAGCTGCACCTGCTGCTAACAAAGTTATCGAAGGTGATGACGCAACTGTTGACGCAATGGTTGCTACTACTAGAGCTTTCAACCACACACAAATTTCTGATAAAGTAATTGCTTTATCTGGAACTCAAAGTGCTGTTGATTCTGCTGGTAGAGCTGACGAGATGGCTTATCAAATAGCTAAGAAATCAAAAGAACTAAAAAAAGATATGGAGTTCGCTCTTATCGAAGGTCAAGTAGCTGCTGCTGGATCAGCAACTGCTGCTAGAGCTTTAGGTTCTTTACCTTCTTGGATCGCATCGAATGGTAGCGTAGGTGCTACTGGTTCAATGTCAACTGGCGGAGGAGCTGACTTACCTAATGATGGTACAGACAGAGACCTTACTGAAACAATCCTAAAAGCTGCTATCGAAGATGTTTATGTATCTGGTGGCGATCTGGATCTATTGGTAGTTCCACCTTCAGTTAAACAAGTAATCTCTGGATTCAATGCGAATACTACTCGTTTTGGCCCAGCTGAAGCAAGAACTGAGTTTGCTGCTATTGACGTTTATAGCTCAGACTTTGGAGACATCCAAGTAGTTCCAAATAGAGTTATGGCTACGACTGCTGAGAAACAAATTTTCTTACTACAGTCTGACATGGCTGCTACTGCTTACCTAAGAGACTTCCAAGTTGCTGATCTTGCAAAGACTGGTGACTCAGAGAAGAAACAACTTTTAGTTGAGTACACTCTCGAAATGAGAAACGAAGCCGCACACGGCATTATTGCTGATATTAATCAGTAATTATAATTAGGGGGAGACTTCGGTCTCCCCTCTATTAAAGGAAAGTATTATGTATAGATTAAGTGGAGTAGTTAAAAAAGTAGACTACACAGCAACTGCTGCAAATAGTTCTGCTATTTCAGATCATGTAAGATTTATTAGAGTATATGCAACAACTGATTGTTTTATTACAATTAATAATCCAGCTGTTACTGCTACAACAGCAGCGACACCAATAGCTGCAAAAGACTATGAAGTATTTAAAGTTACTGAAGGTCAAATTGTATCTGCTATTAGAGCAGCAAGTGATGGTTCATTGTATATTTCAGAACTAACGGAGTAAATATGACAACAACAAAAAGCCCAACTACATTTAAAGTAGACACAAATCACACAGTAGCTGTTGCTGATTCATCTGCTGCAAACAGTACAGCATTTAATGCTGAAACAAGAGAAGTTAGAATTGTATGTACAGTTGATGCTTATGTAGAGTTTGGTGCTTCACCATCTGCAACATCATCAAGTTTAATTATACCTGCATATACACCAGAATATTTTAGAGTAACACCTGCTACTAAGGTAGCATTCCTAAGAGTAGGAGCTGTTACTGGAACTGCAAGAGTTACAGAACTAACACAATAAATGTTAAAGTTTTCTATTAGAGGACAAGATCGTTATAGAGATCGTAGGACAGATGTGCCTAATGATGTATTACAATTAGAAAATAGAACATATTTATTAATGGAAGAAGGATCCAATCTTAGATTAGAACAAGCTGTAGGTACTGTATTTAGTGGTACACCTATTAATGTTAATTCAGGTGAATGACTTTCGAAGATCTTGTAAAATTATTAAAAGAGAAAGAGAAATCTTCTCAACAACAATCTAAGAATAAAGAAAGAAACAAAGTTTTAAGAAAGAGAGTAAAGAATGGCTGATAGTAAAATTTCAGAGTTGAGTGCATTAACTAGTCCTGCCAATGATGATGAATTTGTAGTAGTTGATACTGATGCTGGTACAACAAAACGAATAACATTTTCAAATTTAAATTCATCTATATCTGCATCTGTTGCTGCTGATGATATTGGAACTGGTGATGCTGCTGTTACTTTAGCAACAAGTTCTGGAAACATTACTATTGACGCACAAGCAGGTGATACTGATATTATATTCAAAGGAACAGATAGTTCATCAGATATTACAGCATTAACATTAGATATGTCAGAAGCTGGAGCTGCTGCATTTAATTCTACAGTTACTGCTACAGGATTTATAATTGGTAGTGCATCTATCAATGAAACAGAATTAGAAATATTAGATGGAGCTACTCTTTCTACTACTGAATTAAATTATGTTGATGGTGTTACTAGTGCTATCCAAACACAACTCGATAGTAAATCACACATTAATTATAACTTAACTAAAACTGGCACATATACTGCTGTTGCTGGTGATAAAATATTATGCGATACTTCAGGTGGTGCATTTACAATTACACTTCCTGCTAGTCCAAGTGCTGGTGATGAAATTCATGTTCTTGATGCAACTGCATCTTTTGATTCCAACAACTTGACAATAGGTCGTAACTCAAAGAAAATACAAGGAGCTACTGCTGACTTAACCATAACAACTCAAAACACTGGTATTGGTTTAGTATTTTATAATGATACTTATGGTTGGAGAGTCTTAGTTGATGCTTATGATGTTGATGTAACGGAACTATAATATGACTAATATATATAATTCAAATCAAGATATACATATAGATAGAGGCTCTAGAAAACTAGTAGTCAAAAAAACACAAGATACAACAAACATACTTAATGATAATAAAATAGCTCGTAACCATAGAGCTAATGAACAGCGTGGAGAGTTTCAAAGGATTGCACAGATACCATTGATTGCTCTGCAAATAAAAACAAAAGAACTATTTGGTCATTCTAATTGGCACAAAGTACATAAAGATGACCAGCGTACTATTATAAAAAGAATGATTAACAGTAATGAGTTCCAAAACTTTAGAGTGGGAGATAAGAAGTTATAATGGCGTTAAATAATTATGCAAATCTAAAAACAGCAATAGCTAATTTCCTAGCTAGAGATGATTTAACATCTGAGATAGATGATTTTATTGACTTAACAGAAGCTGACTTAAATCGTAGACTAAGAGTTAGAAGTATGGAAACAGTAGATACTTCATTTACTGTAGACTCAGAAACAGAAGCTCTGCCTACAGGATTTTTACAAGCTCGTAGTTTTATACTTACAAGTTCTACACCTGACCAAACATTAGAACTAACTACTGCATATCATCAAGCTAATACTTCTGGCTTTGAAAGATCTGGTGTTCCTAAAATGTATTCTATTGAAGGATCAAACTTTAGATTTAGTCCTACACCTGATACTTCATACACAGCTAGATTAGTTTATTATAAAGCCTTTAATGATATTGGCAGTTCAAGTACTACCAATCATATTCTTACTAATCATCCTGATGTATATTTATATGGTGCATTATACTTTGCATCTACATTTATTAGAGGTATGGATCAAACTACTATTGCACAGTTTAAATCACAGTATGAAGCTGCTCTTAAACAAGTAGAAGATGCTGATGAAAAAGATAAATACAATGGATCACCTCTTATACAAAGAACAGATATTAATATTAATAATTTTGATAACGTAAAATAATGCAAGTACCTTTTGGAGAATGGCTACCTGATTTACCAGACCACACTAATCCTGGTGCAACACAAGCCTTAAATGTTTATCCTGCTGTTACTAGTTACAGACCTTGGAAAAGTATTTCTACTACTAGTGGTAATGCTTTAACAGCTAGAGCGCAAGGAGCAGCATCATTTAAATCAGATACAGGTGTTATCTCTATATTTGCTGGTGATGCTACTAAGTTATATAAATTAACATCTAACTCATTTGTAGATGAAAGTGGTGGCACTACATTCTCTACACCTACTGATGGTCATTGGGATTTTTTAAAGTACGGAGAAGTTGTTATTGCTTTTAATGGTGATGATGCACCCCAAGCCTGGACATTAGATGGATCAACTGACTTTGCTGCACTTGGAGGATCACCTCCTATATTTAAACACGCAGCTGTTGTAGGTAATTTTGTTGTTACAGGTTTTCAACCAACTGGACAAACAACTGTAGCCTGGTCTAGTTTCAATAGTCCTACATCCTGGACTGCTGGTGTTAATCAATCTGATACAGAAGTTCTACCTGAAGGTGGAACTATCACTGGTGTTACTGGTGGACAGTATGGATTGATATTTCAAGAGTCTCGTATTACTAGAATGGATTATAGAGGTGGTAATGTTATCTTTTCATTTAGAAGAATAGAAGATAATGTAGGAGCAGTACAAGGTAAAAATGTAATTAAAGTTGGAAACATGGTTTACTTTTTATCTGAAGATGGATTTAGAGTTACTGATGGTTCAACATCTCAACCTATTGGTAATGGTAAAGTTGATCGTTTCTTTTTTAATGATTTAAAGTTTGCTAGACGAGAAAGAGTCAAAGCAACTGCTGATAGAGAAAACAAATTAATATGTTGGTCTTATCCATCTAAAACAGGAACTAACTCTGATACTCAAAATGATAAGATTCTTGTATATCATTATGAATCTAACAGATGGTCATTAATAGTTATAGACCATGAGTATATGATAGATTATCAAACTCCTGGCTACACATTAGAAGAACTAGATGATTATCCAACATCAGGTGCAAATGATTTAGACGGAATTACTATTTCATTAGATAGTGCATTCTGGTCTGGTGGGCTTAGATCATTTGGTGTATTTGGAACAGATCATAAACTAGGAGCTTTCCAAGGCAACTCATTAAAAGCTGAAATAGGTACAGGTGAAACAGAAGTATTTCCAAATAATCGTTCACTAATTACTCATGTAAGACCAATAATAGATACTGATGATGTTACAGGTTCATTAACTTTTAAAAACAAAGTTGCTGATACTGCATCTACAACAAGTGAAAATGCTATGCATTCTACAGGAACAATTCCGTTTCATAAGTCTGCACGATACTTTAAATTTAATATACAAGTTCCAGCAAACAAAGAATGGAATGATGCTCAAGGACTTGATATAGAAGCTATAAAAGAAGGATATAGATAATGGCACTAATAGGAAACCCAATAGATTTTGATAGAATTAGACAAAGATATGAGTCTATAGTTTATCCTGAAAGTAAAAAAACATTTCAAGATTCACAGTTTAATCAGATAAGAGATACTTATGCTGGACTATTACAACCTGCTATTAGTCCTAGGCAATCTTCTGTTACTCCTACACAAATGGGTGTTCTTGGTGGTATGGGTTCACAAACTATTAGTCAAGATGCTACACAACCAGGACAACAAGTACAGTTAAGATTTAATCCTGCAACTGGACAAACAGAAACTATTATTCCTGAATACATGGCTCCATTTAGAAAAGATCAACAAGACTTCTTACCTGTATCTACACCATTTCCAATAGAAGCAGCAGATCCTAATCCTGTTTCTAACGATACAATTAATGTCGTTGATCCAACTGGACAAGGCATACACACTAGAGGTGGTGGTGGTGAAGGATTTAAAGCCTATCAAGATCGTATAGGAGGAATGCAACGACCTAATTTTGGTCAGATAGCTAGTGATGTTCAAAGTTTTAATCCTGCGGTAGCTGGCTTACTTGGAACAATTACAGGAATGCCAATAGGCCCAATAGCTGGAGCTGCTAATATGATTAATAAAGCTCAACTAAAAGGACTTGGTGTTGAAGGAGATGTTGCTATAGGACAACTTGCAGATGTTTATAATGATGCATTAAAATCAGGTTTATCACCTGAAGATGCTTTAACTAGAGCTACACTAACAAGTGGTACTACTTTAAATGAAAAAGCATTTACACAAGCTGGTATTGAAGAACTATCTATTGATGATATGCTTGCAGAAGTTGAGAAAAAAATGGATGGTAAAGGTGAAGGAGGATATTCACCTCCATCTGGTACAACTGGTACAGGTGGTGGAGCAGGCCCAATGGGAGGAACTGGTAAACCAGGAGCTGGAACTAGTACTGGCGGTGGTTCAAGCGGTTCAAGTGGTGGCTCATCTGGAGGTGCTGGTGGCACTGGTGGATCAGGAGCAACAGGAGGCGGTTCTGGTGGCGGAGGCGGCGGAGGCGGCTCTGGAGGAGGAGCTGGAGGCTCTGGACCTGCAGGATGTTTCGTTGAAGGTACTGCTATTCAAATGGCTGATGGTTCTACAAAAGAAATTACAACAATCAAAGTTGGTGAAGAAACTAAAGGTGGTATTGTTCAAGCTAAAATGGAATTTATGCCACAAAACATTTACAATTATAAAGATGTATTAGTTTCTGGATCACATTGGGTTGTAGAAGATAATCAATTAATAGCTGTTGAAGATAGTAAACACGCAATTCTTACTGATAGAATAGAACCTGTGTATACATTTAAAACTTCAGACAATAGAATATGGATTAATGATATTGAGTTTGGAGATTTTGAAACAGGTACTGATGAAGATTGGGAACCTCACTTTGAAATGGTTAGACAGAAACTTAACAAAGAGTTAAGAGATGGCAAGTAAACAAAACTTACAATATGTTTATAACTACCCTGCTTTTACTTTAGAAGGTATATTATTATCTACATATGAATATCAATTAGTATCAGAGGATATTACTAATCAATTAGTAAGATATCATAACTCTGAAAATCAGGAGGTAGCTGCATGGTTTCTTGCATAAATTGTAATCACGAATGTCATTGTGGAAACAATGGACAATGTGCTATATGTAAATGTTCTAACTGCGAACATGAAAATGCATTAGATGAATTTTGGAAAAGAGTAGAAGAAGATGGCTCACACATACAAGAATAGTAAAGTTGATTTAACAACTACTGATAATACTGTTTTATATACAGTACCAGCTAATACAATTAGTATTGTAAAATCTTTATTAGTTTCTAATGATGATGCTAGTAATGCTTGTGAAATAACTGTTACTTTATTAAATACAAATAATGATGTATTTAGTTTATTTAAACAAAAAGATATTGCTGCTAAAACAACTACAGAATTATTAACAAGTTCACTTGTAATGAATACAGATGAAGAATTAAAGATACAAGCAGAGAATGCAAATGATCTTCATGTTGTATGTAGTTACTTAGAAATTGAATGACAGTACCTGTATTTATACCTACAGAAAATATTAAATCAGTTGAACCATTTGTTAATGATTCGATTGATAAAGCATTACAACATTCTGGTAATCACTATAATTTAGAAGATGTACAGAAACAATTATATGAGGGCAAAGCTCAGTTATGGATTTTATGGAATGAAAAAAGAAAAAACAAATATCAAGGTTGTATTGTAACTAAGATAATTAAACGTAGTAATACTCAATCATTAAATATATTCATAGCTACTGGCAAGAATAAAAGATCTTGGGAAGATAAAATTACTACACTAGAAGATTATGCTAAACAACAAGGGTGTACTCATCTAGAAACATATGCTCGACCAGGTTGGTCACGCATACTTAAAAAACATGATTATAAAATAACACACTATTTATTAGAAAGAAAGTTGGAGGACTAACATATGTCATTCGGAGGAGATGATCCACAAGTAATAGAAACAGGGGGTGGAGTATATGAACCTGCTGAACCTTATGTAAAAGATATAATGTCAGAAGCTGCTCGTTTATATTCGAGTGATGTCGGTAAATCATATTATCCTGGCTCAACTGTAATTCCTTTTGCACCTGAAACACAAGCAGG
>Ga0181401_1000473_pt1 | contig 16886 bp, 21 predicted proteins | sample 24SPOviralmetaG_FD_130130 | JGI IMG/M metagenome (GOLD analysis project Ga0181401, IMG submission 130130) | Marine viral communities from the oligotrophic San Pedro Time Series (SPOT) site, San Pedro Channel, CA, USA - 24 SPOT_SRF_2011-07-20 | ecosystem: Environmental > Aquatic > Marine > Strait...
AGTTGCGCTTCAGAACAAAACACCATACAATAAGCATATGTATCAAGTAATGAACAACGGAACCACGATTATCAACGCGCAGGATCTGCAAACAGCCATCAGGTTCGTCCAAGCGATGGAAGCCGGACTGGACAGGCTCAGTCAGACCTCACCATACACCATAAGACGAGTCGAACAATAATCTCGACTCGTGCTGAACCACCACCTGACACACAACAACATCTCAATCACACTCAACGTTATGGAAAAACAATCTCACAAAACTCGCCGAGCAAAACGGCTCTACACTCTCAAGGACAAGAACTTGAATGATGTGCAGATCGATCTGAACAACTATCGAGTCATCTGCAACAAGACACACAAACGCAAAAGCTTCTATCACAAATATCTTCACAACCTGATCGAGCGTAAGTACAACGGCAACATCGATCTGTTCAGAGAAGGATATGTTAGTAGAGAAGCCACACCAGACAAGAACGAAAGAAGAGTGAAGCAGCTACAAGCACGTATCAGTCGATTGTATGTGCAGATAAGCAACTTGAAAGGTGAGCTGGCAGAGGTTGAATCAGGCACAGTTTGCTTTCCGGCCGCTGAATAAATTTCCATTCCATAACTGATCCGAGACGGGGGTTCTGAAAACGGGCCCCTGTCTCTTCGTGTGTGGGGTGTCAGAGAGCGTGGGGGTGTCTAGAACCAGGACGTGCGAGAAACGATATATAGAGAGTGAAACACACGTTAACGGGAGAACGCATGCTCCAAATTTTTTTCGCAAAATCCCGTGCCGTTTGCCAATATGGGGTGTTGCCGGACTATATAAACACATGTGGAGCAAAATGAATGAGCGAGTGTTGGCCATGTTGGAACTGTGCTGGTGGTGTGTGTTGAGTTACACAATAGCCCGAGTGTTGCAGTTGTGGACCACATGCGGTTGACATCGAGTGACACTCGAGTAAATAACAACACAACATGATCAGAACACTCACACGCCTCTCACCACCGATCTGGTTGATCATGTGCATGTGTGTCTGGGTGCCGGCATGCGCTTTGCGAACCGGCCCTGCGCAGCAGCAAAAAAATCCCACACCTGATCATGCCCCCCGCACAAGCACAATCACAGTGGATCAGATAGACCAGAATCAAGACGGCCTGCTAGACGCCACAGAGATTCAGCAACTCACCACACCCACACAAACAACCACCTGGGCATTCACGTCAGTGATGCTGGTGATGATCGTGACATTCGTGGCATGTTGGTGGATCACCAGACCGACTCGCCACCGGTCCAACACACCAGACCACAGGAGCGTGGGGTTCACCGGAGCGCGTGCTGAACGTTCTGACGATTGGCTTGACACCGAGCAGGATTTTCTGGGCACCAACACAGATGCTGATCAGGACCATTGGCTAGATTCGGGTCAGTCACCTGACAAGTGATGTTGGCACACGGTTCCGCATGGTTAACGGCGGAGGCGGGAGCCTGCGGCTCAAATTTTTTAGCGCCTTCGGCGCTGTCTGTATAAGTATACGGATATGAAAGATTGGGAAGTGAGAAAAGTCAACGAGTTGTACGCTCAGATTGACGTATTGAAACAAGAGAATGATCAGTTCAGGACGCGATTGTTCGAGCGCAGTGGTGCGTATGATGCTATAACCGAGCGACTGAATCAGATAGACGATCGAGTGCGCGCGCAGGGTGAGCAGATTGAACAGGTCTTGAGCAACACCAAGTGTTGTGATGACAAGACTGGTAAGAAACGTGCATCCACCAGTCGCAAGACTAAATAGACATGATGAATTTCGAGAAAAGAATACTAGAGACAAGCAAGATACCTGAACGCAACCTGTTGAAACCCAGCAGCGTGGCCATGGTGAAACCAGACACCGGGGTGGAGATACGCAAGAAAGCCGCTTATTATGTTATACGTGATTGTGCCACACTGGCAAACGAGTACATACCTCACAAGTGTTATTCGAGCATCAAGAATCCTATCAAAACATTACATGGCAAGTTTACCAAAGCGGACATCATCGATTTTGTAGCACGCACCAAATCACAAAAATCCACCAAACAGTTGCTGTACGTGATATTCAGCGACATATACAAGGTTGAAGCTGATGATTGGACACCACCACCTGAACCAGAAATCACAGAAGACATGACCATCGATGCGGACGCCACCGGTGATGACATCTATGGTGATTATGGATACGGTGATGATGATGTGTTTGACACGGCCAACAACATCACCATGCCAGTGAAACCACCAGTGGATCTAGGAGACGGTGAGGCGGTGATAGCCAAGCTTGTGGCTGTGTTTGGTGCCACCAAAGAGAAGTGATTGTTATCGTCTCTTGCTAGGCACAGCGTAGAAGCCTACAACCATGAAGCATAGATCAAAAAAGCTGGTGAGCAACAATCCACCGGTCATTTGAACCAGCTCCCAATCCTTACCACCAAACACCCATGTGAACAACCCCCATCTGGCGTTGTCTCCTTTGGGTACAATCACATCATATGTGATGCCCGGGTTGAGTGCGTAATATATCATCAAGAAGCATAACGTGAAAGTGATGCTCATGAACAACACACGTCTGGTCACCTTGACGAATGGGTCGTTGGCTTGTGCTTGTTGATTGTTGAGCATGGCATCCATCATCTTGTCGTCTCGCGCGGCTAGCATCATTTGATCCATGCGTTTTTGCTCGATCCACGCGTTTATGAAATTCACTCCTATCTTGATTCCTGCTCCAATTATTGTGTTTAGTATGGGTCCCATATAAGTACTTATACGATGCAGTTCACTTTGACGTTCAAAGATTACATCGATCAATACATGATCAACATGCAAAACGGTGATTCACATTGCCCGGTATGTTACGAGCAATTGATGGTGGATTCAGAGACTGTGGACATGGAACACATGGTGAGTTGCTACAAGGAGCAACAATTGTATCTTAGAATCAAAGAGCATTACGAGTCTGGTGTGGACGCAGACACACTCACACTAGACGGACTGGATCGATTGGTGACCATGGTCACATGGGAATGTGCTCAAGAGATCAAGAAGTTGGTAGAATGACCACCTGCTCATCACAAACATCCACTGTGTATTGTTTGTGTTCATGATTGCTTATTATCTGATCCGCCAGTGGTGTCTCGATCATGTCAGTTATCATGCGTCTCATGGGTCGAGCACCAAGATCCATGTTGCTCAACTTGTTTGCCAGCAGTTGTGCCACATGGCTTGTTATTATCAACCGCTTGTTAGCGTTCTTTCTGATGTTTGCTTTGAGTGTGTTGAGCATGTGTTTTGTCACCTGTAGCATGTGCTGACCGGTCAACTTGTCAAACACCACCAGCTCGTCGATTCGATTGATGAATTCTGGTGCGTACTGTTTTTTGAGCTCTTCAATCACTGGATCCTCAACAGGTGTCTGTTGAAATCCCACGGTTGGTTTTTTACCAAACCTGTGTGCGCCTATGTTGCTTGTCATGATCACCACGGTGTTTTTAAAATTCACCTCGATACCGTCACTGTCTGTCACTTGACCATATTCCAACAATTGTAAGAACACTTGTAAAACATCAGAGTGTGCTTTCTCTATCTCATCAAACAACAACACACAATATGGATTGTGTCTCACGAACTCGGTCAATCTGCCACCCTCACCATACCCTACGTAACCTGGAGGGCTTCCGATTAACTTGCTGATGCTGTGGCTCTCGCTATACTCACTCATGTCAAATTGTTTGAAATTGTCACCATCAAACATCTCATCCGCTAATGTTCTGGCCAGGTGAGTCTTGCCTACACCTGTGGGTCCCAAGAACAACAATGAGCATATGGGCTTGTTCGGGTCGCTCACACCAGCCCTGCTACGTTTGATCGCACCGCAAATTTTATTTACACCGCTTGTTTGACCCAACACCAGCTTGTTAACTCTACGCTCCAAACTGCTGACACGTGTTGCTTCATCATCTCCTATGCTCACAACTGGTATGCCAGTTTTGTCTGATACCAACTCACGTACCTGTTCGCAATCGATTCTAGAGGGTTTTGTTTGCTCATGTTCTTGATTGTTTCTATCATCTATCATTTGTTCAAGATGTGATATCAATTCATGTTCCGTCTCTCTATGAGCCAACGCAACATCAAACTGTTGAGTCTCTACAGATCGATTCTTTCTTTCCACACAAGATTGCAGTTGTTTTATGGTGTCTCTAAATGTGTTATCTGAATGATATTGCTTGACACTCACGCGTGCTCCTAGCTCGTCAAGGATGTCAATGGCCTTGTCTGGAAATTGTTTGTCATGCATGTATCTAGAGCAGCATCGAATTATCTCGGTTAACACCTGTGCGTTGTATCTCACGTTGTGGTATTGTTCGTATTTGTGCTTCACACCTTTCAATATGTCCATGGTTTCAGTATCATCAGGCTCATCAACATACACAGTCTGAAACCTTCTGTCTAACGCACCGTCTGACTCGATACTATCTTTGTATTCCTGTAACGTGGTAGCTCCAATACAACTGAACTCACCTCTAGCCAGCGCTGGTTTCAATATGTTGCTCACATCCATTGTACTAGTACCGGCACCTGCCCCTACAATCATGTGAATCTCGTCTATGAAAATGATCACATCATCACGTGATTGTACATGATTGATCACCTCTTTCAATCTTTCTTCAAATTGACCACGATACATTGTACCAGCGACCAGTTGTGCTACATCCAAGGAGTATATTTGCTTGCCTCTCAACCGCCTTGGTACATCATCTTGTGACACACGTTGTGCTAGACACTCAACAACTGCCGTTTTACCGACTCCAGGTTCACCTATCAACACAGGATTGTTCTTGGTTCTACGAGACAGTATTTGTATCACGTTCTCAGTTTCAAAATCTCTACCTATCACAGGATCTAGCTGACCAGTTGCTGCACGAGCTGTCATGTTCACGGCAACTTTGTCAAGTATTGTTGGTTCATCATTTGGTGGCTCACCACCTAGATACACACCTCCTGAGGATTCGCGTTCCGCAACATCCGATTCGTTAGTGTTGGCTCGATTCTTTCTCCGCTTTTTGGGTAATATGTCGATGTATATCATCTCGTACAATAGATTGACATCAATATTTTTCAACCGGAACAGATTGTTTCCGGTTCCTGCATCACTGACGAGTATGCTCAGTAACAAATGATCTATTAGTATCATGTCAGTTTCCATTTCATCTGCAATCGCACCGGCATATGTTATCACCTTCAACACACGAGCTGAAGGTTCTATGTCTTTCCACTCCGGGCGCTTATCACCCTTGTATTTGCTCAAACTGCTCATTACAAAATTGATAAACTCTTTGATATCCACCTCGAGTTCTTCTATTAGCTCAACACCTCTGCAGGGTTTGTCGCGTTCTAAAATGCTTAACAGCACATGCTCTGTGGTGATAAACTCATGTTTGTAATGTTTGGCTAATGATTTGGCTCTATTCATCACTTGACGTGATGATGGTGATAGTTCGTGTTGTTGGCTCATCATATATTATTTATAATAAACAATGTTGTTGACATTTGCAACAATTGCATTTATAATAAATGTATGATGATTGAAGTGTCGCACGAGAGCCCAGTTTCCATATTGAACGAGAGCTTGAAATACAATGATTATGCATATGCATTAGTGCATCTGTTCGAAACAAACACAAAATATTATAAGTTTTATAAAAATTTAACTGACAAAAACAAATGCCCGGTGTTATTAGACAACAGTATATTTGAACTGGGTAAGAGTTTTGATGGTAAAAAATATGCTAAATGGATAGACAAGCTGGATCCAAATTATTATATTGTACCGGATGTGTTAGAAGATGCTGCTAGCACGATTGATAAATGGAAGACATGGACAAGAGATCATGATGTTGATACAAACGCATTGAGAATAGGCGTGGTTCAAGGCAAGAGCTGGAACGATCTGGTCCGATGTTATAATTTTATCAAGGATAATGCAGATATAATAGCGATAAGTTTTGACTATAGTTATTATCTAGCCACCGGTTTTGTTGATAATGACATCACTGACGTCAAATTACAAAAATGGTGTTCTGGTAGAAAGCGGTTCATTAGCCATTTGATAGATGAAGGAGTATGGTGCTGGGACAAACCACATCACCTGCTGGGCTGCAGCCTGGCACGAGAATTTAGATATTATGTGGATAACAATATACACAACATAAAAAGCGTTGACACAAGCAATCCTGTTGTTGCTGCAATTCATGAGAGTAGATACAATGATGATCAAGGATTACAATACAAACCGAAAACCATGTTGGCTGATTTGGTGGAGCATGAATTCACAGACAAACAAATGAACATATTAAAATACAACACAAAAATGTTCAAGAAAATTATAAGGAGATGACTCAAATTAAAAATAAAAAATGGGTGACATTTTTTAGTCACACAGGTACAGAAATATACAGATTAGGTAAAAGGCTCGGAAGATGCCCAGACAGAGTAATAACCAACAGAAAACCCGGAGATGAGCAAATCAACAAGAAAATGCTCAAATGGTTAGAAACCAAAGAGGTAGATGTTGTATACACCAAGAACAAACCAGATGAAGAAGATTATGATCGGTTGATAAAAGATCCGGATTGTGTTGTGACGTTACATGGTTGGATGAGGATCGTACCGGCAGGCATCTGTGGATCACATGAAATTTACAATCTGCACCCGGGTTTGATAACCAAGTACCCGGAGCTCAAAGGTGCAGATCCTCAGAAGCGCGCTTTCAACGAGCAGACAAAAACATACAAGTATGTGGGATGTGTCATACATAAAGTGACACCAGGAGTAGATGAAGGTAAAGTTTTGGCACAAACATCAACATACAACAATTTTTATAGTGAGGATCAAATGTGTTGCGCTTTGGCGGATATGTCGTTAGACTTGTGGGAACAATTCTTAACATAAAACATACAAATTATGAACTTACGATTATTAAAAGTAGATACTGAAGGTGTTATCGGTGTGGGTAGTGTTGTCAAATTCAAACTGAATCGAACTCGACATGTAGGTGAGGTTTTCAGTGTCCGTTCCGGAAAGGATCCCAAGATTGAGGTGATCATGTATGATAAAAGACTCAGACCACAGATCAAAGGACAGGGTAGCTTTCATATAAGAACTATCAGACAATCTGCATGCAAACTGATTGATGAAAATTTTAAATTCAAGCGTAGTGACGATTACGCTATCGGTGATGTAGTAATGCTCAAAAGAAGAGCATCAACTAAGTATGGTGTGATCATAGGCTTTCATCATCCGGATGGTTTATCATCAACATCACACGAGAATGGATACAATGGCACAGACATGATCGATTGTGTGGAAATTGACAAGCGTGGATTGAGACGCAAGCGCACATTAACAGGGGACATCAAAAGATTTGAAAGTACACCAGACAAGCTAACCATATGTGAAGTCGACTTGTGGAATCGCACAGGACCCAAGATTATCACGAGATGATACCTTGGAGATATCTCAACTTATCAGGCAAGTTGTTATGTGTGGGTTGTGTGATAAACATGATATGTGCTGTGAGTTTAGCAAACACCGGATCATATTTCGCAATTTTTTCAGTATGCATGGCCATGTTTTGCGGTATATCTACATATAGCAAAAGATATCAGATTCACACAACAGAACAACATGAGCAAGAGCAACAATAGACAATTCGCATCCGGAGCCCAACGGGACACGGCAGAAGGTAAGTTACGCATGAGTCTTGTACCACAACAAGAACTCAAACGTGTGATGAAGAGGTACCTGGATGGTGCTGAAAAATATGGAGAGAATAACTGGATGAAAGGTATGCCATTGAGTGCGTACTATGATTGCATGCATCGACATTTAGAGTCATGGTGGAATGGAGATGATTCAGAGGATCATGCGGCTGCTGTTGTGTGGAACATGTTATGTGCCATGTACACTGAATCCAATGCTAGTAAACCGCATAGTGAACATCAAAACGATTTGGATGATAGATGGCAATTTCCTAAATGAAGTTGATAATTTTATTTGAATATTATATAATGATCGTATGTTGTTAGGATTCACAGGAGCTCAATGCACAGGTAAAACTACTCTACTGAACATGTGTAAAGACTCGTTCAATGATTACAAGTTTGTGAATGAAGTAACACGTAAAGTGGGTAGAATGGGACATGTGATAAACGAACAAGGTGATGATATGACACAGCTTTTCATTTTGAAAGAACATCTAGTGAATCACGTGATACAAGATGATGAAAATTGGATACTGGATCGATGCATACTTGACGGTTATGTTTATACCAGGTGGTTGCATGAGCAGGGTCGTGTGAGTAGTTGGGTGTTGAGTTACGCGGGTAACTTGCTATCCACGCTCGGAGACAGATTGGATCATATATTGTACACATGTCCTGATAACATACCTATAGAGGATGATGGTGGCAGAAGTGTGGATAAACAATTTCGAGATGATATCATTGACATATATGATAGCCTGATAAACAATTCAGCATATTTGCCAGGGCGCGACACGTGGAGAAACAAAGTGATAAAATTATCCGGTACACCGGAACAAAGGATGTATCAAATAGAAACTTTAATAAATGAGTAATAAAATATTAGACAACAGCAGAATAAGCAAGCATTTAGGTCAAACGTCAGAGTACAAGGATCAATATGATCCTGAGTTACTTGTGAATGAGCCGAGAATTAACAATCGTAGGCATCTCGATATCAAAGATGAGGCATTACCATTTTTCGGTTATGATACATGGAACGCATATGAGGTGAGTGCACTGACCAACAACGGATTACCCGTCGCCGGAGTGGCCAAGGTGATATATCCATGTAATAGTAAATATATTGTTGAGAGTAAGAGTATCAAGTTATATTTCAATTCATTCAACATGTACAAGTGTGGAGACACACCACAGCAAGTTCTTGAGCATGTTGATGAGATAGCATCACGTGATCTGAGCGATCTTTTAGAGACCGACGTGAAAGTAAAAACCCTCCCGGCAGATCTCATAGCTAAGGGAGACAGTGTTTTGAATCGCGACAAATATACAACGTTAGAAACATATTTTGAAACGGATTACCTTACCGAGATGAAGCTAGATACATATAGCGAATCACCAGAGTTATTAGAATTGTTAGATGATGCATGTGAAGGTTGTGATTATAGTGTGTGGGACAAGAGCAGAACCTGTAGATGGCATAGCGCGTTGCTCAAGAGCAATTGCCGAGTCACCAGTCAACCGGATTGGGGAGATGTATATGTGATGTATCAGGGACACAGTCACATATCACCAGAGAGCTTATTAAAATATATTGTTTCATTTCGAGATGAATGTCACTTTCATGAGGAGATATGCGAAACGATCTACAAAAGATTACATGATGTGTTATCACCAACACAGCTATGTGTCACATGTTTATATGCGAGACGTGGTGGTATTGATATCAACCCAGTGAGAGCTTCAAACGAATATGTTATTCAACAAGAGTGCAGTGACTTGATCAATCCGGATTTGATGCATGTGAAGACAGCTAAACAGTAATATACAAACTCAAATCAATGACTTGCGATCATGCGAGCAATTCTGACGACAGTCTACCTGACAATGTAGTACCGAATCCACATTCGCTACCTTACGCTAGTAACATCGGTGCACCTATAATAAAACCAGATCACAGTTTATCTGGATGGAAACATGGTGCGGTACACGATGCGAACAAACACTTTGAAGACAAATTCAATGATTTAAAGATGCAATTCGAGAATCTAGCTGAAGAGTTTAAGTGGAACGAGATCATATTCAATGCAGAATTTAGATTGAAACCTGTGATCGGGCAAATATATCATTTATATAAAAGATCCATCAACATATCAACCAGTAACAAGCATTATATATCATTGTTTGCTCCAGAAGAACGTGTGGGTGGCTCAGATGATTTTGTAGGATCGTTTCGCTTAAACTATGATAATCGTTGGGAAAAAATATAAAAAAAAACGACTCTACAGCATCACCTGTAAGAGTCGAAAAAATATTTTATCGCCGTATGTATCATTTCAACGGCTCTATTGAGACTATCTATCTAATGATTAGAAGTACACCGACGCAGTGCCGGGTGCGAACGACTCACCGAGATTTTTCACAACGATTACATGGTAGTAAAGATCTGCACCAAAGATGTTGTCAACAACACCATAGCGGGTCAAAAGACCAACGCGTGGAGCAAAATCATTAGGACCAACAGTCCTCTGTACCATCACTGGGATGTATGGGCAGTAAATGATACCTGTGTCGTAAAACTCAGGACCTTTATAGCCTAAGAGGATATACTCCATACGATTGGTACGATCACCATTTTCGTATTGAGCTTCTGTACGTGTGTCGCGGTAAACGTTGAACCTTCCGCCGAGATTACCCACGCGAGCGATGCCCACTGGTTGGGTGTTCACGTTGCCTTGAACTTGCATCCACTGAAACTCAGGGAGCATTTCAAGAATCGCGCATACGCGAGGTGTAGCAACTAAGAAGTTAGCAGCACCACGACGGTTGCGGATAGCGATACGATTCGCTTCAACAATGATCTTGGCATAAAGGTCACGATTACGCTCGGCCATCCAACGTCCGTCAGCACTTGCAGGGCTCCAGGTGCTAACACCTTTGCCTGCGCCTGCGTTAGCAGCAACTTGAACCATTCTCATGAGCATTTCACGGTCGATTTCAGCCTGAATTTCATACGACATAGCGTTTGTCAATTCAGTGTCGATATCAATACCGTTCATGTTCTTGAGGTCTTGCTCAAGTTCCACACTCCAACGAGCAGCTAATCTACGAGTACCAGCTTCAACAGCAGTCTTTTCAAATGAAACGACCATCTGTGGAATATTGCCGGTAAGTTCGTAATCAGCGAGTGCCTTTGCAACACCTGCGTCATTGTCAATGAAGTCGATACCGAGATTTGAGTCACCGTTTAAATCAGCGGAGCTAGCTCCGGTGAAACGAGTGTCAAGTGTTTGATATCCAGCTTCCTGACCGTCATTCTGACGAGGTTGTCCGTCGTTACCAGTAGTTGTTTTACCAGATGTATGTCCGTCGATTCCAGTGGAACCAAGGCTATCTGACTCGTACTTGTAACGCATAGCAAAAGCGAGTCCTACTGGACCGCTCATGGGTTGAACGCCTACGATCTCATTAGTGATAAGTTCAGGGAATGTACGACGAATCATTGGGATCAAGATTTTGGGGAGACGGCTGTCGCCTGTTGCGTACGCATCTCCAGGTCCTCCTGGAGCTGACGGTGCACCAAAGCTAGCAGCACTTCCGAGAGCACCTCCACCGTATGAATTCTCTTTCAAGCACCATGTCTCTTGGTTTTCCAAGAGGATAGCGGTGTTCAAACGAGAGTGGTCATCAGTGATGGCTTTAACGTTCTCGGAACTATAATCCAAAACCGGGGCCCATTTCTCAAGAAGCACGCTGGCGCGCTCTTGATCGATGTATGATTGTGATGGTTTTACCTGTGACATATTTCTAATGTTCCTTTAAACTCAGGCAATAAATGCCTCAACAAATTGATTACCAACGACCCAGCTCTCCCATGTAATTGTCAAACAAACCCTTGTCTTGCCTGTTGTCAGGCTCAACTTGCTCGATTTGCTGCTCTACACTCTCTTTGACAACTTCTTTGCTGTCACTAACTGGTCGGTCAGAAATTTTCTTGGATTCAGTTGCTTGTTCTTTCAGAGTGTCGATTTTATCCGCCTCTGACTTCTCGAACATATCCAATGTGTACTGAAAGTTCTCATTGATGAACTCGACACTCTTACCATTAAACATCTTTTGCAGATGCCGTTTCTTGTTGGTTGGTAGATCTTGTGTAAGTTTATCAAGTGTCAAACTTGCTTCTTTTATCTGTAAACTTTCTTTAAGTGTTTCGTTTTCTTGCTTAAGTTTAGCGACCTTATCGCTAGCTTCATCAAGCTGTTTCTTACCATCAATAACTGCTTCACGTACATGTTCATTTGTGATTGCACTATCAACACTCAACGCTTTGCGTAAGTTCTCTAACACACTCAATGCATGTCTGTTTTTTACCGCCTCTTGTACATCTTCAGTTGGTATCTGCTTTTCAATGTACAGGTCTAAATAGTTGCTTATGTTGTCTACTAAACCCTCTTTGAACACTTTGGCGTCTTGATCGATCTCACCACGGAAGCGCTCAATTACCGTTTTTAATTTTTCTGCGTGACTCTTGTCAATCGATTCAACTACACGCTTGAGCTTGCTTGTGTGATCTGTGTCAATTGCTTCTAGAAGCTTTTCTAGCTTCACAGCATGTTCTTCGTCTTGCTCGATCAAAGCCTTTTCAACTCTTAATTGAGCTAAACCTTCTGCTTTGCTAGCAACTGATTCATTGAATGCTTGCTCGATCTCACCGAGAGTTTCTTCGGATAAGACGTCTGCTGCAACTTGTTTAAGCTGGTCTGTTATTGTGTTTTCACTCATTTCTAAATATATTTATGTTTTTATGCTGATTTAATTTGTTAATTAACTTACTTTCTATAGTTTTCTGTAACAATTTATTGGCTGTGGCATAGTTTTTCTCACCTAAACTGCGAATAAATCCGGCAATGTATTTTGATTGATCTGTGTTTTTCATTTAAATTATTTACTCTTGATCGCTTGTAGAAAACTCAACACGTTTTCTTTGATATATTGTTCGACATCACTCTTGGGTAGATTACTCAAACCTTTTTCTAAATTCTCGTACGCTTCAACATACTCACCATACTTGTTCAACACATATTGTTTACTCTCTAAAATACCATTTACAAAAGCCTCACCAAAGCTAGGATCAGCAACACAATCAATGGCAACTAATCTCATGTCTTTTACACGACTAACATCACCATTACCTTCTATTGGAACTAACTTACCTAGCGATCTAGTGCTCATACCAACGCTGCACCCGTCCTTGATCAACGATTGTACTATCAAGCCACTTGGTGTAGATAACACTTTAGATTTACCAATGTACACGTTTGAGTCTTCATTACTCGGTACAAGTTCTGTCACGAGATGACAGGCTCTCTCCAAATCAACATCCGCGCTAGTTGGGTGATTTAACTCACCAAGTGCACGCTTGGTGTTGATCATTTGCTCAGTGTAACGCTTCACTTCTATTGCCATTTCTTCAGGGCAATATGAACGCTTGTTCTTATTCACACCTTCAGCCATTGCGTACGGTCCTTTTATATACACAGTAGGCTCCTCTTTACTGTTTTTCTCTTCAATGATATACTCAAACGATTGAGGATCAGATGTTTCTATTAATAGTTTCGCGTGCATTGTTACTAACTATTTATTAAAAACAGCCGGATTTCTACTGTATCACTTGAATAGATTGAAATCTTTTTCTGTTACTATCTGAAAAATGTAGCGATTTTTATCTGCCCAGATCTTTGCTGCGGCCCATTTTGCTTGATTGACACTCCAGGTGGCTTGTTCATATACTACTGTTGTTCTTTTTTTGTTACCGTGTGATTTTGGTGGTCTAGTCTGTTTGTGTGGCTTTATTTCTATCAGATACTTTATCACTTTATCACCATCTTTAATATGCACAACATTGTCAACATAATAACGATGCATCTTCCCATCCACAGGCGAGATATACGGTATGCATACATTTTCACTTGACCATTTGATCACATGCGGGTTGCGGTCACACCACTTGAAAAATTTTAATTCCCAACTGCTCAGATATCTAGGAAAAGAGGACCCGTCGTATTTATGTTTGTTGACAGGTTTGTATATACCTTGTCTGAATTGTTTGTATTTTTTATATGGCTTTTTCTTCACTTCATGTAGGGTACCGCGTGTCCCTCGCTCACGAGCATATCATTAACACTTTGATCGTCAAAATCCGCTTCAAACAACACACCTAAACATCTACCATATTTGCCTCTTTCCATGGATTGCATATACAATACACCATCATTTTCATCTACAATTTGTTGTAATCTAGCTGCAGCTGCTAATCCACGTTTCTTTTCTTTATTGTCACGTGTTCTTGTTTCGGGTGTGTTTATACCGTGCAATCTGATTCTCTTCTTAACCTGTATTTCAAATCCTAGATCAACCATCGCATCTACAGTATCACCATCAACCACACGTGTTATTTTAATTTTGTATAGATACATGATCAACCTACAAAAAATAGTGGTGGTTGACCATCACCAAATCCTGGTACTCCTTCATATAGTTTAGTTTCAAGCTTGTCTTTTTCAGCATTACCTTCACTCAACAATTCACTGTAATTTGGTGCTCCTCCACCGAACAGGTTTGTTCCGCTATATTTACCACGAATACGCGCTATGTTTATCTTTGTTAAAGCTAGAGCATATTGATACACCCACGGTTCACTTACTAATTGATGTACTGGTCTTTCTACATATGCACCAACAATACCATAGAACTGCGTGCGTCTGTTGTTTAAATTCGGTTCTGGAGTTAATCTGAGAGTCTGAGTACGATCATCAAATCGATAATAGTAATCTTGAGAAAGTAATTTTCTTCGAGTGTCTAACCAATTTTTCAACGTGTACCAACTGACCAAATCGAAACCATACTTACCCATTGCATAACTAAAATATGTTTGTTGTGCCAGTGTTTGTTCCAGTGTAAATAATGTATTAACACCCGATGAGCTACCTTCTTCAAACGCAAACACATCAATCACCTTTCGATAGTTATCCGTTAAGTAATCATAACCTCTCATGTTAGGTAGTAGTTTATCAACAGATTCATCCGTCTGTGATCTTTGACTTAATTCCGGGCGACTGCTAGGCGAACCATCTGGATTTCCTTTGTATGAAACTGCGAAATCGATAGGACCTCCACCAATCACCATTTTACCGACTTCATACAGCTCTTTGTCTAATGTTGTGTCTTCTGTTCTAGTTGGCTCTGATACTTTGAGTTGTTCCGTTGCAGTGAATAACACATCCATACGTATACCTTCACCAGGTGTGTACAATTCAGAGTGGAATGTTAATAGCTCTTCTGTATACCCAGCATATTTACTGAACATCTCAATCGCGATGCTGATATTATCATATACTTGATTTTGATGCGTTTCAATATTGACTTGCGGGTAACCTAATGTATATGCTATTCTAGTGGCTAATTTTTCATATGAATTGACAACCGGATTTAGATTGGTACTAAAAAACGAACTCACTGGTCGTGTTGTTGTGTTACAATTACTCATCAGTCACACCTACAATCAAGCCATTCACAATATGTAATACATGTCCACCAATATTCACATCTTCTGTCACCCCTGTTACAACCTGCCCGGTGTCATTTACTGTCGCGTAACTTGTTTGTGACATAAAACTACTCGCTGTCACATTACCTGTTACTGTCATGTCACCAATTATATTAGAGCTTGTGCTGAAAATGTCATGTAATGGAACTCCAGCACTTAACATGTTTGTTTTGGTGTCTATTGCAGACGTGTGTATTTCATGAGCTGACAATACATCCAGTTTTGTTTCTCCAATAACGACAAGATCGTGTGCAGGTGTTGTAATACCGATTCCCACATTACCAGTTTGACCATCAACATACAACGCGGATGGATCTTCAACAGATCTAACTGTGAAATGTATTGCAGTGGCTGCCGGTTCGTTTATTATAACGGCATCCGGTGTTGGTGTGGTACCGTCAATAGTCATGAACTCTTGACCGTTTGTTTCAAGTGTTATCATGTCGTTGCTGAATGAAACGCGTGTACCGGTATCATTTTCATGAACAACATCACCCGCTATAGTCACATTACCTCCAACTACAAGCTCACCGCCTTCAATGTGTAAGTTACCTGTCATTTTATCACCACTTGTGTTGACAAACGTTGTTTGATTGTAGCCGGCGTTGTTTGTGGCACTGTCACCGTTAACAAATGTGTAAACACTGTCCCATGTACCGCTTGTACTGTTCATGGATGTATAGGCACTTACCCAATCTGCACTGTTAGTTGACACATTAGTGTGTGTTGAATCCCAATTGCTACTCAGCGTACGTACAGTGTTTTTAGTTGAAGTCCAATCTGCACTAGCAGTTTTTACAATACTAAAATTACCGTTCCATTTGGATATATCATCTTGTGATACGAACTTATGTGCTGTTGATACATCATCTAAATCATCTGGATTCAGCACAACACTTGGTCCAGGCTTACCGTTAACGGTCTGTACCAATCCATCCGGCATTGCTAATTTAGCGTAACCGTCATAATCTCCAGTTGCTGAATTGTGTGTACCGGCTGGATTGTCAATCATTGCAATTAGATTGTCATGTGTTGACATCACAATAACTACATCACCAGTTTGAATGCCTGTAGCTGGATTGAGAATAGATACTTCTGATGGATTGTTAGTTGTATGTACTCTCGTTATACTTAGTTCTGGTATTTGTTCTAGTAGTAGCTTACCTCCTATATCTAGAGTCGCAATTCCATGACCAGACACAGCATTTATATGATCATAAACACTTTCCCATGTAGCACTTGTACCCTCAACAGAATTATAAACACTGTTCCAATTAGCACTAGCATTCTCAACAGAATTATAAACACTGTTCCAATTAGCACTAGCATTCTCAACAGAATTATATACTGAGTCCCAAGAACCGCTGGTGTCTTTTACAGAACTGTAGACGCTGTCCCACGTACCACTAGCATTCTCAACAGAATTATATACTGAGTCCCAAGAACCGCTGGTGTCTTTTACAGAACTGTAGACGCTGTCCCACGTACCACTTG